>Ga0210391_10001399_pt1 | contig 22148 bp, 15 predicted proteins | sample IncBWC12OmetaG_FD_160573 | JGI IMG/M metagenome (GOLD analysis project Ga0210391, IMG submission 160573) | Forest soil microbial communities from Barre Woods Harvard Forest LTER site, Petersham, Massachusetts, United States - Inc-BW-C-12-O ...
CACATTGAAGAAAAGCTGCGCGGCGTGGGCGCGCTCATCCGCCGCATGGGCAGCGTCTTTGGAGAAAAGCGCGAACCGGAGCCTTCCGCAGTCAGCTAACTTGAAAGAATCCGTCCTGCCCCCGCTGCATCCAAACCCGCAGAGGTGACCCTGTCATGGCCAACGCTGAAGACCGCGCCCTGCGCGCCCAGCTGGTGGAGTTCCTGGGCGGAGGCAGCGCGCATGCCGAACTCAAGACCGTCGTCGACGACTTTCCCGAGAAGCTGCGCGGCGAGAAGCCCAAAGGCGCGCCGCACTCCGCGTGGCAGCAGCTGGAGCACATTCGCATCGCGCTCCACGATCTCTACGACTTCTCCACCAATCCCAATTACGTGCAGGCAGAGTGGCCGGAAGCCTACTGGCCGAAGGAAGCCGCACCGCCCGACAATCACGCGTGGGAAAAATCGGTGAGGGCCGTGAAGAAAGAAATCGCCGACTTCGAAAAGCTGATCGGCGATCCTGAAACGAATCTGTACGCCACCATTCCGTGGGGAACCGGCCAGACCATCCTGCGGGAAGTTCTCCTGGCCGGGCAGCACACCAGCTATCACCTCGGGCAGATCGTCTCGTTGAAGAAAGAACTCGGAGCATGGAAGGGAGAATAGCTGGAGCGCCGCGGCCTCAGTTAGAGCCCCGCGGCTTCTTTCTTCGCGGCTACAAGCACGGGGATATCCGGGTCGGCATCTTTCCAGGTGGCAAAGAACGCAGCGTACGCCTGCTTGGCATCGGCCTTGTCTCCAGCCATCGCATAGGCGCGCGCCAGGCCTAACTGCGCCGGCGCATAAAACGAGGCTCCAATTCCGGTCACCAGGGGTGCTCCTGGGAACTGCGTTGCGGTGCGGAATGAAGCGAGGGCAGTATTCGCATCGTGCAGTTGCAACGCCGCCAGCCCCTGCACATAAGCAGACGGGTAAATCGCGCTATAGCTGCGCGCCGGATCGGCATCCTGCAACGCCTCTTTCGGCTGGCCTGCTGCCAGCGCCACGAACGATTTTGTCAGCGGAACATAGACATCCCGGATGACCGAGTCGTCGGGATTTTCGCGCAGCAATTGCTGCGCTATGGGCAGAGCCACTTTCCCATCGCCGCAAATCGCAGCCGCCAGAGCCGCCACTTCCCGGGTTTGCTTGCTCTTGTCCAGAGCGAGCGCTTGCTGGACCGACGCAGCGCTGCCGTCGCACATGCCTGCCAGTCCACGGCCCACCGCCTGAGTCAAAACCATTCCCGCCTCCACGTCGGGCGCTTTCACTCGGGCGGCTTGCTCCATACCTTTTTGCAGGGATACGGTGCTCTTACGGAATTCTCCCGACGCTTCCTCGGTGGAGAGGAACACAGAGGAAATCAGGAATTCATCCGGCCGACCCGCGGTCTGGGCTGCGATCTTTTGCGCATCGTCCTGTTGGCCCAGCACCATGTCGCCTACCAACTCGATGGCGGCAACGTCCGTCGCAGCTCCCATGCCCACCCGCCGCTGATGCGCAATCTCCTGCTGCGCGTCGGCCATGCGATTCAGCGCGATTTCGTCGCTCAGCACGTTTTCCGCCGCAATGGCGTCATCTGGCTGCAATTCCGCGGCCTTCTGCGCATAGGGCAGAGCGTGGTCAAACTGGCCCAACGACTGATAGGCCACATTGATATTTACGTAGCTGGCCACCTGCGCCGGATAGGTCTGGATCGATTCCTGCAGCGTCTCAATCTGCTTCGTAACATCGCCAGTCACGAAGCCGTAGTAATGGCCAGCGATGTACAGCCGCTCGCTCTCGCTGACGTGCTTCGAAAGATCCCAGGCTTTGGCGAAATATTGTTTGCCCTTCGCCACCTGGCCGGAGTTGTTATAGATCACGCCCAGCCGCGCATACGCCATCGCGAAATTCGGATCGAGCTCGATGGCCCGCAGGTAATGGCCCTCGGCTTCCGGAATGTCCTCCGCCTTGTTGTGCGCCTCATCACCCAGTGCATAGGCGCGAAAGGCCTCCAGCGATGGGGTCGTCGCCTGGCCGAATGGCGTGTTCAGCTTCTTGATGCTTGCCAGGTCCTCGCCCAGCCGGGCGCGCATCGCTGATGCCGCTGTGTTCAGCGCCTCCAGCACATGCTCTTTGGTTGCGGAGGTCTCCTGCTCGCTGGCGATTTCATCGCCTGTCGCAGTGTTTTGCGCCGACAGCATAATCACGTATTGATTGCCCAGCTTGGCGATGGTTCCCGTCAGGATCGCCTTCATCCCTTCGCGCTCGCCAATTTCGCGCGCAATCTCCGGCGTCACCGGGGCGTCTTCCGGCTTGCCCAGAAACTTCACGCTCTGCCGCAGGTGATCCTCGCTCACAATGTTGATCACTGGCGACTGCTCTAGATCGATGCGCAGAGCCTCGTTCAGCGTCGTGTCGAACACCGGATCGCCGGTGTGATTGATAAAGCTTGCCAGGATGATCGAATCCTTGACCAGCGCCGGCGCTACACCCACTCCTTCGGCGGGATGCGCTGCGTCTCCGGTCTGCATGGGACCGGTCTTATGCCTCCACCAGGCCACGATGGCCACGAAAAGCAATCCGCACACCACCGCCAGTGCGATGCCCTTCACGGTCAGTCCCTTCCGCACAGGCGCCGCGACCGGCATGACGGCTGGCAGGGCGGCTTGTGGCGGCAGCTTTTCCGCTTTCGGCACAACCGGCATGCTGCCAGGCGGCCTCTCCCCGGAGACAAATCCGCTGCGCCAATCCAGCCCCTCCAGGTCGTGGAGCAGTTCTTCGGCGCTCTGGTAGCGCCGCTCCTTCTCTTTCGCCAGCAACTTCGGCACAATGTCGTCGAGCGCGGGCGGCATCGCCGGATTCACTGAACTAATCGGCGGCGGATTCTTCGTCAGCAGCGCCGCAAAGATGTCGGCCGCGGAGTCACCGTCGAACGCCTTGCGCCCCGTCGCCATTTCGTAGATCACGCTGCCCAGCGAGAACAGGTCGCTGCGTGCATCCAGAGGCAGGCTCCGAGCCTGCTCGGGCGACATGTACGACGCCGTGCCCAGCGTCGAGCCAGGGCTGGTCAGGTCGGGGTTGTTCCCCGGCGACGTAGGCTCGCCCCCAAACGCGGCGGTCGCTTCTGAAGAGTCCTTCAGGTTCCCCACGCCGTGCTGTTTGGCCAGGCCAAAGTCAAGAATCTTGATTTGCTGTTTGCCCGGCGTCCCCACTACGAACAGATTGGCCGGCTTAATGTCGCGATGCACCACACCCTGCGCGTGCGCGGCAGCCATGGCGCCGGCGGCTTGGCGCGAAAACTCCACCACCTCGGCCGGAGAAAGTGGGCCAGCCTGAAGCGCCTCCCGCAGCGTCTGCCCGCGCAGCAGCTCCATCACCAGATAGGGACGGCCGTCCTGCTCGCCAATATCGAAAATCGTACAGATATTTGGATGGTTCAGGGCGCTGGCGGCCTGCGCCTCGCGCAGAAAGCGCCGTCGCGACAGCGTTCCCGGCGTTGCCGGAGTCCCCGTTTGCGGGCTCGGAGTGCCGCCGCCGAAAGCCTCGCCCAGATACACGTCGGAGACCAGCTTCAGCGCTACATCGCGGTTTAGGCGCGTATCGCGTGCGCGATAAACCTCGCCCATGCCGCCTGAACCAATCGATTCGGCGATTTGATAGGGCCCAAACTGCGTTCCTTCTGCGATTTTCATCGTTCCCGGTTACGCGGCAAATTTTGAAGGGTAAGTCCTTGTGGCAGCAGTTTAACAGCACCATCCCTGCAGAGGGCCAGCTATTTTTGACCCGCTATTTTCGTAGTCCATTGCTCAGCGCCGCTCGCGCCGCAGGATGGTCAGCGTCGGGGAACTGTGCCGGAAAGGCCAGCGTCACCTTGGTCCCGCGGCCCGGCTGGCTCACAACCTCAAACTGCGCCGCATCGCCGTACAGCACCTGCAGCCGCTCGCGGACGTTCTTCATGCCGATTCCCGTCCCGCGCAGCACGCCACTCGAGTGAGCGCGTCCAGGCGCAATGCCCACCCCGTCATCTTCCACTTCAATCACCAGCAGGCCGCCTTCCAGACGGCTCCGCAGCGTGACCACGCCGCCCGCGATGCGCGGCTCCAGGCCATGCTTGATGCTGTTTTCCACCAGCGGCTGCAGCAGCATGCTTGGCACCGGAACCTCCAGTGTGGCCGCGTCCACCTCTTTCACCACGCTCAGCTTCTCCGCGCCAAAACGGATGACTTCAATGCTCAGGTAATCCTCCGTGGTGGTCAGCTCGTCCCGGAAGGGCACAAAGGCGTCGTGCTCGCGCAGCATGCGGCGCAGAATGTTGGCCAGCTTCACGATCAGCTCCCGCGCCTGCTCCGGCCGAAACCGCACCAGCGACGCGATGGAGTTAAGCGTGTTGAACAGGAAGTGCGGATTGATCTGCCGCTGCAGCGCATCCAGCCGCGCTTCCAGCAGCAGCCGCTTTTGCTCCTCCAGCGACTGCTCGATGCGTGCCGCATTCCAGATCTTGAGCGGAATGCCGACCACGGCCGGAGCGCACGCCCAAATCGCCAGCCGGATGCCCCAGCTGTTCGACACCAGTGCGAACAGCCGGTGCGGATACATGCGATGCATCCATTCCCGCAGCATTTCCATCGCGACGATCAGAATGAGCAGCAGGATTTGGCGATCGATGCGCGGACGCAGCAAGTTCCGCCGCACCCAGCGATACAGGCTCAGGTCGACCAACGGTGAAAACGACCACACATCTTCCTTATCGACAAAGCTGCCGTAGATGCCGGCCGTGATGGCAACCGCGATCAGGAAAGGAAGTGCTAGATATTCGCGGTGCATCACGGCGGGCAGCGCCAGTACCGACGCGCCAATCAGCGCAGGCCCGGTGCCCACCAGGATGCCGAGAAGAATCGTCGTCTCAAACGAAATATCTGCGCCAAAAAAGTTCGGAACCGTCACCCGAAAATAAACGCCCAGCCCCAGCGGGATGCAGATAAACGCCAGCAGCCCCAGCGTCTGCCCCGCGCTGCGCACATCTCGCAGCAGCAGCCGCTGGAAGGTCCGCGCCCGTGCCAGCGCTGCCGCCACCGCTGCCGCCACACCCAGCTTGATCAGCAGGGTGATGAGGATGATCTTTGATTCCAGCACCTCCCTAGCCTACCGCGTTCAGCAGCCCTGGCACCCAGGCTTCTATAATCGAAGTATGGCCATTGCCTCCGTTCGTAAGGTCGCCGACGCGGATTTCCCGACGCGCTGGGGACATTTCCGCATTCTCGGCTTCGAGGGCGTCTATGCGCCCGTCGCCGCGAACGAGGGCTGCAACGCTGCGCCGGAGAAGGAAGAGGCCGTCGCCCTGGTCATGGGCGACCTCAAGGCCGCGCCGCCGTTGGTGCGCATCCATTCGCAATGCCTCACGGGCGATGTGTTTCACTCCCTGCGATGCGACTGCGGTTTGCAACTGGATCTGGCCCTGGTAAAAATTGCCGAGGCCGGAGCCGGCATCCTGCTCTATGAGCAGCAGGAGGGCCGCGGCATCGGCCTCATGGCCAAGCTGCGCGCCTATGAACTGCAGGATCAGGGCCTGGACACTGTCGAAGCCAATTTGCAGCTCGGCTTCCAGGCGGACTGCCGCGAGTTCGAGCTGCCTGCGGCGATTCTCCGCCATATGGGTGTCAGGTCGGTCCGCCTCATCACCAACAATCCAGAAAAGGTAGCCGCGCTCGAAGCTGCCGGCGTCCAGGTCGCCGAGCGCGTCTCCGCCGAAGTGCCCACCCAGGACAGCTTCGAGGGTTATCTCCGCGTCAAGCAGGAGAAGATGGGCCACATCTTTGAATCAATCAGCGAAATCAACAACGTAGGATAAGTCGGGAAGGTCTCCTACCAAAGTTGTACGGACCCGTCCTCAGTTTGTGATTGCTGTCACGGCGGAGCCTCGTTCCCCCTGCGACACTCACCTTAGTCGTGGGTCCCGATTAGTTACACGCTGCTGTCTTTCCGAGCCAGTTCTGCCGCTCCACCAGCCAGTCGTTCCCATGACGACTTTGCAGGTTCGCGTATTCAGGAGGCGAGCGCATGATAGTGAACGTTAAGGACCTGGCTCACAAGTTATGCCATGAAACTTCCGGGCAGGTCTTCGCCTGGGCTGTGGTTTCCATGGTGGCGCTCCTCGGAATGTGCGGATTTGTCATCGATCTCGGTCATGCCATGCTGGTCAATCGCCAGTTGCAGATGACCACCAACGCCGCCGCTCTGGCCGGCGCCCAGGATCTGCCAAGCACCAACTACCAGACCTTCGCCAAGACGTACAGCTCCAACGTCTCCACCGACGACAACTACTCCAGCCTCAACCAGTCCGGCGTCAGCACCACCGTGGCGGGCTACTGCTCCGCGACCGTCACCAGCTGGGGGATCGATTGCCAGACCATCGGCGGCACCAGCATGAATGCACTCACCGTAACCCAGACGGTTACCATCCCCACCTTCTTCATTGGCGTGCTTGGCATTGAATCGGTCACCCTTACCGCCAAGGCCTCCGCCGCGTGGAAGGGCGCAGCCCGCAACCCCTACAACGTCGCGATCATCGTCGATACCACCAGTTCGATGCAGAATGCTGACGGCGACGCCAGCAACTGCGGCAGCGCTTCGCGCGTCGCCTGCTCCATGCAGGGCGTGAATACCCTGCTCGAATACCTGTCGCCCTGCTCGCCCACTTACACCACTTGCCCCACCGTCAGCGCGAACTGGCCCTCGGCGAACATTACCCAGCCCATTGACGAAGTGGCCCTCTACACCTTCCCGGCGCTCGTGAGCAACACCAACAACACCAATGCTCAGAACGACGCCGACTGCGGCGCCCAGATGATCGCCCCCACCACCACTTCGGGCTCCGGTTCCAGCAAGAAAGCCACGGGCACCATTTCGCTCTACAACTACCCTGGCACCGCCTCCACGCCGACGCCGGATCCTGTCTACCAGATTGTTGGATTCTCCAGCGACTACAGCAGCAACGACAGCAGCCATACTGCTCTGATCAGCAGTTCCTACCTGGTAAAGGCCACGGGCGGCGGCAGCAATACGACCTGCACCTACAACAACTCCAGCAACGGCGGCGTGCGCGGCGGCATTCAGGACGTGGGCGGCGCATCCACCTTCTACGCTGGTGTCGTATACCAGGTCCAAAATGACCTCTATAACCAGTACGCCACCCGTCTGTACAACAACAAGACCCAAACCCAGAACGTCATGATCCTCCTGACCGACGGTGACGCTGAGGCCTCCAACGCTAACTTGGGTTATTACAACCAAACGACCTTCGCTACGACCAACAACAGTAACTCCAACGGCTCTTACCCGTCGTACAGAAGTGAGTGCCACCAGGCGATCACGGCAGCCCTGGCGGCGACAAACGGCACCTATCCGACCACCCAAATCGACAGCGAAGCGGTGCCGGATACCATCGTCTACGGCGTTGCTTACGGCGCGGAAGCTTCCGGCTGCAGCACAGATTCAGGCCTCGAGCCGTGCGACACTATTCGCGAGATGTCCTCGTCCTACAACTGGACTCCGTCCACCGATCAGACCTTCTTCTCGGACTACACGTCCTCGGGGTCGACCAGTACCTGCATCTCGAATTCGCATCCGTCCACAAGCATTAGCTCTATCTTCCAGCAGATCGCGTTAACGCTGTCTATCGCACGATTACTACCTCTTGGGGCTTAGCAGAAGTGGCGCGCAACCCATCGCCCTCAATCCGACTACTTCGTCTCCGTTTTAATTTCTTTTGAGAAGGCCTTCGGCCCTTCCGCCGGCTTGGTCGCCAGCTTCTCCACCAGGTCCAGCCGCGGCTTCCACGCATCGGGTTGTCCCACCGGCCCATCCAGCGTGAAGTTCATCAACTCGTCGCTGGCCAGGGTGTACCCCGGCCAGTGCGGTAGTGGCACGCCGTTCGGATCCCCGGTTTTCACAAAGTTCACCCAGTAGGCGTGCGTGTTCTGCGCCGCCGTTTCGTCCGCAGCCGTCAGCGCCGGGCCGTACGCGGCCTTCACCGTGTCGAAGACGTACGGAATCTCCGTCGCATGCTGTGCCCCCGGCCATTGCTTCCTCTTCGATTCGGCCACGTACGAGAAGCGATATTCATACGAAGGCAGGCCAGCAGCGGCAATCGTCTGCGCCACAAAGCGCGCCGGCTCAATCATCATCATGTCCGCGCCGATCTTGAACCCCACCATCATCGTGTTGCTGGTTTTCGCAGGATCGTACGCCGCCTGCGCCGCATCGGCATTCGCTCCAAACGCCGCCCACGTATCCGCCAGCGTGTGCCAGCGCGGGAAGCCAATATCCGCGCTGTTCGCGCCAATGATCACTGGAACCCTGGCGAAGTGTCCCGCCAGCAACGCGGCCTCCGGTGTCTCCACCACAATTCTCCCGTCGATGATCGGGCCGCCATACGTCGAAGCCGCTGGACCCATGGTGGCCATATTCAAACCGTTCACCACCTTGTCCGCGGGAAGTGCGCGCAGAGCTGCCAGCGCCGCATCGTCGGCCCCGTCAATGCCATTCTTCTTCGCAAACGCCACGCCCAGGTCTTCCTCGGAGGGAAGCCCATGCGGAGAAGACTTGTCGAGATAACGCGCGCCCAGCAGAGAATCGCGCCCGCCTCCCGACTCGATGATTGCCTTCTCAAACAAGCCCTTCGCCATAGGAGACGTCAGCAGCATCAGCACCGATCCGCCGCCCGCAGACTCTCCGAAGACGGTCACATCGCCAGGATTGCCGCCAAACGCATGAATATTCTTCTGCACCCAATGCAGCGCCGCAATCTGATCCATGTAGGCGTAATTGCCCAGCGGCTGGCCCGCCCCCTCGCGCGAGAGCGCTGGAAACGCGAAGAATCCGAACCGCCCCACGCGGTAATTGAAGCTCACAAACACGATGCCGTCCTTCGCGAACTGCGATCCGTCATACACCGCGGGGGAGCTGCCGCCGTTCACAAATCCGCCGCCGTAAATCCACACCATCACCGGCAGCTTCTCTTTGGCCTTGTGCGCCGGCGTCCACACATTCACGTAGAGGCAGTCTTCGTTCGTGCTGGTGCCCAGCGGCGCAGCATCGCTGGGGAAGGGAAGCTGCGCACAGTCTGCGCCATACTCTGTCGCCGCGCGCACGCCCGTCCATTTCGCCGCCGGTTGTGGCGCGCGCCAGCGCAAATTTCCCAATGGCGGCGCAGCATAAGGAATTCCCCTAAACGCTGTAATGCCGTTTTCCGGCGCTCCCTGCACCACGCCGGTGTCGACCTTCACTTGTTGCAAGGTCGTTTGGACCTCAACCGCAACCAACGGCGTCAAGCTCAGCAGCAGAGCAGCGTTCTTCAGAATTGTCATTGGGATTCCTCTTCAGGATGCGCAGAGATCAAAATCGCAGGCCTTGCGGCCCGGCTGATCAGTATACGAGCGCCCGGAGCGACGAGGGACAAAATAGACAGACAGCAGAGTCGGCACCGCGAAGACCTACAAAAAACGGTGAGAATCTCTCGAAATTACGTGCGAAACGGGAAAACCGGCTTCCACTCAGGGGTGGTTCGTTTGCGCTCCCACGTCGTGTCGCTCACGTAGTCGGTAATGTGCTGCAGCCGTCCATTCGAAATGCAGGTGAAGCCCTGCTCGCTGCGGCCGGTGTTGACGTAGTGTTGCCAGATCTCGTCGAGCTTCTCTTGCGTCACAACCAATGCCCTCAGTGGAGTACTCCCCGCAGTATAGGCAACCGCAAGCCGTCCAAACCACGCCACCGGCAACCAGGAATCAGCTTAAGAAACTCCCGCTCACGGGTGTGCTGCCTTGAGCATCTGTTCGAGGTGCGTCTTCAGGAAACTGCACGGCGCGCGCGACGCGGATACGCTGGCCTCAGCCGTTCCTTCTGTCGTAAAGTGCATCAGCGCAGGCGCATTACCCGCATACCCCGGCCAGTTCGGCAGGCCAGGGCCATTTGGATCCCCGGTTTTCGCAAAGTTGATCCAGTACCCCTGCATATGCTGCGAGAGGGTCACGTCCGCCGGGCCGAAGGTTGCGCCCATGACGCCGGACCGCGTGATCTGCGCCCATCCGAAGACATAGGGCAGTTCGCCGCTATGTCGCGTGGAGGCTGAGCCGGTGCCGGGAAGCGGCCGCTCGAACTGGTATTCCCACACCACAACCCCGCGCTTCGACAGCCAGTCTCCGGCAATTCGCGCCGGACAGCGAAACAGTGTGTCCGTCATCAACTGCGTCCCGACGGAACCGAGCTGCGGATCCACCGGCGGCGCGTCGGAGCGGGCCAATCCATACGCGGCCATCGCGTCCGGGCTCTCTTCGCCGAAATTGCGCTCGATCACGCGCCGCACCGCTTCCGGCGGATCCGGCAGCGCGTTCTCCTGGATCACGCTCGACATCCCAAACGAGAATTCCTGTATGTTGCTTCCGATCAGCAGCGGCACCGCATGCGACGTTCCATCGCGGATCGCCGCCGCCGGCTGCATCGGCAACACCCATCCATCCACCACCGGCTCCGGCCCCTGATGCGTCGGCACTCCTTCCTTATCCGGCGCGGTGTAGCGATGGCCAGCCTCCAGTAAATCCGCGGCCGTCATCGCCCGCAGCGCCGCCAGTTGATTCGGTCCCGGCGCTGCACCCGCGAAGCCCGCAAACGTCTCGCCCTGCGTTTCCCCCTCGTGCAAATTGTCGAGAACCGGCGTGGGCGCAATCGGGCCGCCGCTCTCGTCAATCGCCTTCGCGAAGAGTCCCTTGCTGTCCGGCGTGGTCAGCAGGAAGCCCACGTCAATGGCTCCTGCCGACTGGCCCGCAATCGTCACGTTCTGCGGATCGCCTCCGAACGCCGCAATGTTGTCGCGCACCCAGCGCAGCGCGGCCAGCTGATCCAGCAGCGCATAATTCCCGGACGAATGATGCGCAGACTCCGCGGTCAGCGCCGGCAGCGCGAGAAATCCAAAAACACCCAGTCGATAGTTAATGCTCACCAGCACCACATTGTGTGGCGTCAGCGTCTGTCCGCGTGCATAGCGACCGGAGCCGTTGTAGTTTGCGCCGCCATGAATCCAGAAAATCACAGGCAGCAGATGCGCGGTGTGCACCCGCGGCGTCGCAATATTCAAATACAGGCAGTCTTCTGACTCATCCTGCGCGTCGCGCGCGTTCCATCCCCAGTTCACCTGCATGCACGAGTGCGGCGCGGTTACCGCGTCGCGCACGCCCTCCCACCCAGCCGCCGGCTGCGGAGGCTTCCAGCGCAAATCGCCCACCGGCGGCGCCGCGTATGGAATCCCCTGAAACACCGCTACCCCTCCAAAATCGAGTTGCCCCCGCACCACGCCCTGCTGCGTGTGTACCTCCGGCGGACCCAACGGACCCTGCACCGCCGGTGGATTCTGTGCCGCCATCCCTGAGACCATCAACCCCGCCACCACCGCTGCCGCAGCTGCCCGCATCCATCGCCCCCTGCACTTTTTGCATCGCTCGCCAGGAAGTCTACACCGAAACCCCGCACGGCGAGTTCCCGAGTCACCAGCGTAATTTTCATTTCGGAGCGAGAGCCAGTTCCGCAGTGACCATCATCACCGACAATCGTTGCCTGATTTCACCATGATGGGAGCGGGAGAACCGGCGAGCAATCCGCCAACCTGCAGACCAGCGCACTCCTCGATTGAGAGGTAACCCCATGCCCGTCACTTATCCGACCGTCACCAACCTCGCAGAACTAGATGCTCTCGCCGCCCGCGTCAAGCAGGCCCAGCAGCGCTTCGCCACCTTCACGCAGGAGCAAGTCGACCACATCTTCCGCTGCGCTGCGCTTGCCGCAGCCGACGCGCGCATTCCCCTCGCGAAACTCGCTGCCGAAGAAACCGGGATGGGCGTTGTCGAAGACAAAGTCGTCAAAAATCACTTTGCCTCCGAGTACATCTACAACAAATACAAAGATGAGAAGACCTGCGGCGTGGTCGAGACCGACGACGAGCACGGCACGCTGACGATCGCCGAGCCGGTCGGCGTCATCTGCGGCATCATCCCTACGACAAACCCCACATCCACCGCCATCTTCAAGGCGCTCATCAGCCTCAAGACGCGCAATGCCATCATCTTCAGCCCGCATCCGCGCGCAAAGCGTTCCACGTGCGCCGCGGCCCGCCTGGTGCTGGAAGCAGCCGTCGCCGCCGGCGCTCCCGAAGACATCATCGGCTGGATCGACGAACCGACGCTCGAGCTTTCCAAAGCCCTCATGGAGCACTCGGCCATCAACCTCATTCTCGCCACCGGCGGTCCCGGCATGGTGCATGCCGCGTATTCTTCCGGCAAGCCGGCCATCGGCGTCGGCGCAGGCAATGTCCCCGTCGTCATCGACGAAACGGCCGACATCAAGCGCGCCATCGCCTCCATCGTTCTCTCCAAGACGTTTGACAATGGCGTCGTTTGCGCCTCTGAACAGGCCATCGTCGCCGTCGACGCCATCTACGAAGCCGTCCGAGAACGTTTCGCGAGCCACGGCGGCTATATGCTGCTCCCCGGCGAGATCGAGAAAATCCGCACCCTGCTCTTCATCGACGGCAACATCAACTCCGTCATCGTTGGCCAGTCCGCTGAGAAAATTGCAGCCCTCGCTGGCGTTCGTGTTCCGCCCGGGACGCGCGTGCTCATCGCCGAAGTCGAACACGCCGGAGCCGGCGAACCCCTCGCCTACGAGAAACTGTCTCCTGTGCTCGCGCTCTATCGCCGCCGCAATTTCGAAGAGGCCGTAGAGACCGCCGCGCAACTCGTTGCCCTCGGCGGCATCGGTCACACTTCCGTCCTCTACACCAATCAGGACCTGCAAAAGGCCCGCGTGCAGCGCTTTGGTGAACGCATGAAGACCGCGCGCATCCTCATCAACACGCCGTCTTCCCACGGCGGCATCGGCGACCTCTACAACTTCAGCGTCGCGCCGTCTCTCACTCTGGGCTGCGGCACGTGGGGCGGCAATTCCATCTCAGAAAACGTCGGTCCCAAGCACCTCATCAACCGTAAAACCGTCGCCAAGAGGGCTGAAAACATGTTGTGGCACAAGCTGCCCAAGTCGATCTACTTCCGCCGCGGCTCCATGGCCGAAGCGCTGCGCGAACTAGAAGGCAAGAAGCGCGCACTCGTCGTCACCGACCTTTACCTCTACCGGCACGGCCACGCTGACGAGCTGATCGCGAACCTCAAGAGCCTCGGCATGGAGGTTGACGTTTTCCACCAGGTCGAAGCCGATCCCACCCTCTCCATCGTCCGCAAAGGCGTCGTCGTTGCTACCGCCTTTCAGCCGGACGTGATCGTCGCCTTCGGCGGCGGCTCGCCCATGGACGCCGCCAAGCTCATCTGGACAATGTACGAGCATCCCGAAGTCAACTTTGAAGACCTCGCGCTGCGCTTCATGGATATTCGCAAACGCATCTACCGCTTCCCGAAGCTAGGCATTAAGGCCGAGCTCGTCGCCATCCCGACCACATCCGGCACCGGGTCTGAGGTCACGCCCTTCGCCGTTGTCACCGACGACGCCACGGGCGTCAAGTATCCCATCGCCGACTATGAGCTCACGCCGGCCATGGCCATCGTGGATCCCAACCTCGTCATGCATCTACCCAAGCCGCTCACCGCGTTTGGCGGCGTCGATGCCGTCGTCCACTGCCTTGAGTGCTACGTCTCCATCATGGCCAGCGAATTCACCGACGGCCAGGCGCTGGAGGCGCTCAAGCTGCTCAAAGCGCACCTGCCCTCCGCCTACCGGAACGGCGCAAAGGATCCTGTCGCGCGCGAGAAAGTCCATAACGCCGCCACCATTGCGGGCATCGCTTTCGCCAACGCCTTCCTCGGGGTCTGCCACTCTCTCGCGCACAAGTTGGGCGCGGCGTTCCATCTGCCCCATGGCCTCGCGAACGCGATGCTCATCGCCAACGTCATCCGCTACAACGCGAACGACAATCCCGCCAAGCAGGCCGCCTTCTCGCAATACGACCGGCCCCAGGCGAAATGCCGCTATGCGGAAATCGCGAAGGTCCTCGGCCTCCAAGGCGAGAACAGCGATGAGCGCGTCCGCAACCTGATCGCGTGGGTCGAGGAGCTGAAGCACGACCTCGAAATTCCTGCGTCCATCCAGGCCGCCGGCGTTAATGAAGCTGATTTCCTCGCTACCGTCGGCACCATTGCCGAAGAGGCCTTCGACGATCAATGTACCGGAGCCAACCCGCGCTTCCCGCTTATCAGCGAGCTGCGCCAGCTTCTGCTGGACAGCTACTACGGCCGTCCGTTCCTTGAGGCAGGCGGTCCCGAGCTGGCTGTTGCCCTCGATGCCGAGTTCGTTAAAGCCAACTAACCAGAGCCCTGGCAAGAGGGAGCAGCCACGTGCTGCTCCCTTTTGCTTTGTGACCCAAAAGTTGCGTTGACAACAAGCCGCTCTCCTGCGAGACAATGCGGGTTATCCCCCGGAAAAGTCGTACTGAGGTCGGTCCATGGCTGCCGCCAAGAGTCCCGCACCAGATCCTGAGCTGCAACTCGCCTCGTTTCTTGCAAAGTTCACGCCCGAGGTTGCCGCCCAGGCGGAAGCCTGCCTGAACGTGATGCGGCGCCGCTATCCCACCGCCAGCGAGCTGGTCTACGACAACTTCAACGCGCTCGCCATCGGGTTTGGGCCCACGGAGCGCGCCAGCGACGCCATCTTCTCTATCGCCGTCTTCCCACGTTGGGTGAGCCTCTTTTTTCTGTGGGGCAAAGGTTTGCCGGATCCCGAAAAGCGTCTCAGTGGCGGCGGCAATCAGGTACGCCACATCCGTATCACATCGCTCGACCTCTTCAACGATCCCGCTGTCCGCACTCTGATGAAAGAAGCTGTGGCCCGAGCTGCCGTCCCTTTCGATCACCGCGACAAGCATCGCCTCATCATCAAATCCGTCGCGGAGAATCAGCGTCCGCGCCGGCCAGAAGGCAGCAAAGCCGCCGATCCGAAGACCAAGCTGGCGCGCGGCGCAAAATCAGGCCGCCGCGCATCCTGAATTGAATCGTCGTTACGCCGGCAGTCGCCGCAGCGTCTTCTTCGCTCGCCGAAACCACGGCCGCTCTCGCCGCCGCAGGTAGCCGGGCATCGCGTACTTCTTCTCCAGAACTTTCTGCGCCCACTCGCGCGCTTCCGCGTTGCGGCCTTCCGACGCCAAAAGGTCCGAGAAATTGAGATAGGTTTCCGAGATCGTCGAAGTCGCCGTGGCCTTGCGAAACAGCGCCTCCGCCTTTTCCTTTTGGCCCGTCATCGCATACGCCTGGGCCAGCATGCCCGCGGCGCGATGGAAATCGTAATCCGGTTCCTTCGCCACCACGCGCTCCAGATCCGGAATCGCCGGCGGTGCATCACCCAGCAGCACCGCGCATACTCCGCGCCGGTAAAACGGATCCAGCGTGGTCGAGCCGCCCGCGATCGCCTTGTCAAACGCAGCGCGCGCCGGAGCCAGCTTCCCCTCGTCCATCAGCAGATCGCCGAGCTCCTCGACAATCCCCACAGCCGAGTTCACCTGCACCAGCGCCTGCAACTCGCGAATACGCTTGCGCCGCGAAAAACCGCGATACGACTGCCCCAGCAGCCCAAGATCTGGTATGCCCTCGACGCACAGGTAAATCACCGCTCCGAGCGGCCCCAGAAAAATGATGACGAAGAGCCAGTAGGTATCCGGGCGTCGCCGGATAAAGTGAAGGACCGCAAGGGCCTGCAACACGATACCCCAGGGAAAAAAGAGCGAGCTAAGGAGTCCCATGGGTATTCTTTCTAAAGCTGAAAATCTTGAGGGCGAGTTCAGTGTATACGACTCAATCTTGAAGCCAGATACCCTTCTACTGCATCCCACGTACAGGTCATATTCAGGGAGTTACCGATGAGCAGCGATAAAGCCTTCCTGCGCCGCCTCTACGAACGTTTCAACGCCCGCGAAATGGAGGCCGTCCTCGCCGATCTCCATCCCGATGTCATCTGGGCCAACGGCATGGAGGGCGGCCACGAGCATGGCCGCGATGCCGTACGCGCTTACTGGACCCGCCAGTGGGCGATGATCAACCCCCGTGTCGATCCCATCAGCTTCAGCCGCACACCGGAAGGCGCTGACGCGGTTGAAGTGCATCAGGTGGTCCACGACCTGAACGGCAATCTGCTCGTCGACCTCATGGTCGGTCACATTTTTCAGATTGAGGGTGGCTTAGTGCGCCGCTTTGACATCCGCGGTGCCTGAGGCTTCGCTCTCGGCTGGCGCAGCCGGCACAGGCGGCAGCGCGACCGGCCCCGGCAACGGCGAAACATCCAGCGCCCCAATGAGCTCCGCCACACGCGCCACATGATGCCGCGAGCACCACTGCTCCAGTCCCTGCGCAATCCGCTCCGTTGCCCGCGGATCAGCATAGCTCGCCGTGCCCACCTGCACCGCGGTCGCGCCCGCCAGCAGAAACTCCACCGCGTCTTCCGGCGTAGCAATGCCGCCGAGCCCTACAATCGGAATCTTCACCGTCCGCGATGCTTCCCACACCATGCGTACCGCAATCGGCTTGATCGCCGGCCCCGACAAGCCCCCGGTAATATTCGCCAGCCGAGAACGCCGCGTCTCCACATCGATGGCTAGGGACAGGAACGTATTGATCAGCGAAAGTGCATCGGCCCCCGCGTCCGCAGCCGCTCGCGCCATGGCCGCAATCGACGTCACGTTCGGCGACAGTTTCACAATCAACGGCCGCGCCGCAACCTTCTTTGCCTGCGATACCAACTCGCTGAGCAGGGAAGCGTCCGTTCCAAACGTAATGCCGCCATGCCGCGTATTCGGGCACGAAGCGTTCAGCTCGTATGCGGCAACGCCTTCAGCGTCGTTGAGCTGCTCGATCACCGCAACGTAATCCTCAATCTGATAGCCGAAGACGTTCACGATGACCGCGCAGCTCGGATAATTCCGCAGCGGCGGCAGCTTGTCGTTAATAAACCGCTCCACTCCAATATTCTGCAGGCCGATGGCGTTGATCATGCCCGCCGCTGTTTCAATCAGCCGTGGCGACTGATTGCCTGTCATCGGCTTGCGCGAAATCCCCTTGGTCACCAGCCCGCCAATGCGGCGCAGCGAAACAATCTCTTCGAATTCCGGGCCGTAGCCAAATGTCCCGCTGGCGGCGATGATCGGGTTTACCAGCTCAATCCCCGCGAGCTGGACGCGCATGTCGGGCTTCATTGTGGGTGTGTTGTTCCTCCGTCGGCGGGTGTTGCCGCAGCGTGATGTGTTGGGCTGGCGTGATGCGGTTTAGCCGTCTCTTCGCGCGGGTACGTAACCTGCGTCCCCGGCTTCAGCGCTTCCATCGGCACATGGCCCACCGACGCCGACGGCTGATTGATGCCGAGGAGCGCTGCGAACGTCGCAGCAATATCCACCGGCTCCACGCGATCCAGATACGATCCCGCCGCAAACGGCGCGCCGTAGAATCCGAGCGGCACATGGCGATCGTACGAGTATGGCGTGAAATGGTTCGTCCCTTGCGTCATCGCCATCTGAAACGCATCGGGAATTACCATCACATACCATCCGCCATTCGGCGAGTAGCTGTGGGCCAGCAGTTCTCCAAGCGGCGTCGGTGGATACGACCCATTCGCCAGTTGCTCCCGCGTGTAGGTGCGGAAGATCGCCGGGCGCGGCGGCAGGCGCGTGTCTGAGGGCTCCAGCGCCGGATGGCCAGTCCCGGCAACCGGCGTATCTGAAGGCGGCGGTTCAACATCCGGCGCCGAGAGCGATGCCATCGCTGCGGGAATCGCCTGCTGCACCGCCTGCTCCGCTTCCTGCTCGATAATGCCCGCCTTCAAAAACTGCGTCTCATTCAGCGAAATGTACGGCAAATCCTGATGCGGCAGAATGTAATTGACCTTCTCGCCGGGCGAAAACTTCATGTTCATCGCATAATTCAGCGCGTCCAGCAGTTTCTGCAGGTCGATGTTTGCAGCATTCAGCCCATATTGCGCAGCCGTTGCCGGGATGGGCGCGATACCGTGATCCGCGGTCAGCGCGATCCACACATTGCCCAGCCCGCCAGGAATGTTCTTGTCCAGCCACGAGAAAAAGCTGTCCAGATCCGTGTCCAGCCCTTCTACCATCTGCTCTTCCTCGGGCGAGTCAGGGCCATACTTGTGGCCCATAATGTCGTTCGCCGAGAGCGAAATGGTCAGCAGATCCGTCGTCGGGTCTTGCCCCAGCTGCTCGCCCTGGATCAGCGCTTCTGCAAAATTCAGCTCGTACGCATTCGCTGCAGGCGTCTTGCCCACGTCTTCATAGAAACTCTTCGGAGTTGTAACGCCCGCGTCCTGCTCCGCCTGCGCGATGGCATCGCCGCTGTTGAACGCGGTCACCCAGTCGGGCAGCGAGGAACGGTAAAACGTCGACGTCACCCAGTCGCCCGACGCACCATCGATCCAGTACGCGCCATTCGCCGCAGCGCCGGCGGTCAGAATTGCAGCACGATCCTTGAGCGAGATGCCGAACACCTTCGACTGCCCCTCGGTCGCCAGGCGCAGCTCATCGCCCACCGTCGACGCCAGCAAGTTCCGCGGCGAGCTGCCCGTCACATATTTCGCATTCGCCGGAATGCTGGCCGCAGGCACACCGACCAGCCGGTACCGCTCGTCTTCGACCGAACTTACCGGCCTATCCTGATTGCGGCTCAGGTCCCACCACTCATTGCTGGCGATGCCGTGGCCATCGGTATAAGCGCCCGTGCCAATGGTCGAGTGGCCAGGCCCCGTCTTCGTGTTCGCGTAGTCGTAATAACAATTGCTGAAGTACGCTCCCTGATTCAGAAACAGATTGAAGCCACGCCCCTTCAGGTCCGCGCGATAGCGATCCAGCATGTCCCCGCGAAACTGATCGATCACCAGAATGATCGCGAGCTTCGGATGGCCGTTGTACGCGCTGAAGGGAACGGCAGTCGCATGGGGCCGCACTGCTTCGTGGTGGGGGCGCGCAGTCGTTGACGTGGGGGAAGCTGCGGGCGCTGCCGCAGTCTGGGCTGGTGCGAACGGGCCAGCGAGGAAGCCGGCCAGCAGAAGGGAGGCAAGGCGCGGATGGGTCACGGCGGTCACACTCCAAGGTAGCAAAATCGGGCCTCCCGTTTCATAAATCTCCCTACCGAGCATGCCCGGATGCGGTTCACGGCAAAACGGGGCGTCGCTTACAACCACCCGCCAGGCCCTGCCATCTCGACCTGATAGCCCGCAAAATCCTTTCGATGCCTTCCGCCGCTACCAGCAAGGGAAAAAAAGAGATCAAGATCGCCACGAGCACCATCATCGCGGTGGTCACGGTTGCGCTCGTCAGCGTGCACCTCATGTTCTTCTTCTGGCCGTTTCGCTTTCGCCAGGTACATCCGCTCCTGGAGCACGCATTCCAGAGCAAAATTACCGTTCAGCGCTACCACCGCACCTATTTCCCCCATCCCGGGTTCGTCGCGGAGAACGTCACCTTCTATCGCCATGGCGACACGCGTATCCCGCCGCTCGCCACCATTCAGCGCATGACCGTGATTGGCACCTGGACCACCCTCATCTTCCATCCCCATCGCCTCTATCAGATCCGCCTCGACGGACTCCAGGTGCAAATTCCACCGCCCGGCACCGTAGCGCGCGGCATGGACTTCGACAACGGCATGATCAGCGGGTCGGACAAGATGCAGATCCAGACCATCGTCGCCGACGGCACGACACTGGACTTTCTGCGGCACGGCCAGCCTCCTCTTCGCTTCGAATTCGCAGCCCTGCAAATTCACGATGTCCAGCAGAGCCAGCCGTTCACTTTCGCATTGCACGCCTCTATTCCTGCGCACCATGGCATCGTCGAAGCCAACGGCTCGCTCGGCCCGTTTCGCACCAACGCCTACGGATCCACGCCCATGGCCGGCACGTATTCGCTGACGCAGGCTGACCTAAAGGGAATTGACGGCATCGCCGGTCATCCCGCGGCCAGCGGCCATTTCGGGGGCACGTTCTCGAGCATCGCCATCGCTGGTAATGCGTCCATTCCCGATTTCCAGGCCGGCGATTCGAATGCCGTGCGCCTCGATGCTGCCTATCGCCTCATCGTCAGCGGCACCACCACCGACGTTGAGATTCAGGACGCGCAGGTCCGCACCGGGCGCAGCCTCGTCACCGCCACCGGATCCATCGCAGGATCGCCAAAGAAGGTCGTCCTCACGATTGCCACCGTGAACAGTCGCGTCGAAGATCTGCTCACCGTGGTAGAACAGGGTGTTCCTTCCGTCATCGGCAAGGTCAGTTTCAAGGCCGACGTCGATTTCGGTGACACCCCAGGCAAGTTTCTCCAGCGCCTCGCGTTGAAGGGCCAGGTCTCCCTCGATCAGATCCGCTTCGTCAAAGACAGCACCCAGCAATCCATGGACGCCCTCAGCGCGCGCGAACAGGCTGATACCTCCATCAAACCAAAATCCGATCCGCAGCCGGCCGCGCCCGTCGTCACCGCTTCTGCATCCTCGCAAACCACGTTCGCGCATGGCGTCGCGTATTTTCCCGATATTCGCGTTCAACTCCCCGGCGCGCAGGCGCAGCTCCAGGGAACATTCAACCTGCTCAGCAAGCAGATTCACCTCATAGGCAAAGCCTCGCTGGAGCGCAACCTCTCGCATGCCACCACGGGCTGGAAATCCGCGCTTCTCAAGCCGCTCAGCCCCTTCTTCCGCCACAAAGACGCGGGCGCCATCGTCTCCGTCGCCCTCACCGGAACAGCCGCACATCCCAAACTCGGCCAGGACATCATGCACGACAAATAATCCCGCTGCGCCCGAGCCGGATGTACGATAAGCTGCGAAGTAAATCGTTTGCGCTCATGATCCTCTCCGGAAAAAATCTCGCAGCCGCAGTCCTCGCCCTTTTCGCTATCCAGACCGCGCTCGTCGTCGCCATGGTCCATCGCGAATCGCTCACATGGGACGAAGGCGATCACATGTTCGCCGGATACATGATGTGGAAGACCGCCGACTACGGCCTCAATCCCGAACATCCTCCGCTGGTCAAGCTCCTCGCCACTATACCTACGCTGCACGAGAAGTTATGGATCCCGCCCCTCCAGGGCCGCTTTTTTAAAGCCGAAGCCTACGAGGACGGCCGCGACTGGCTCGCGCGCAACGACGGAGCCAGTCAGCGCCTCGTCTTCCGCATGCGCCTTTCTGCCGGCCTGCTCGCCCTGGGCCTCGCGCTCACGGTCTTTTTTGCAGCGCGGGAATGGTTCGGCACAACCGCTGCGCTCATCGCGCTCACCCTCGTCGTCTTCGATCCCAACATCATGGCGCACTCCGCGCTCGTCACCACAGATATCGGCGTCAGCCTCTTCTTCCTCGCAACCATCTTCGCGTTCTATCGCTGGGCCACGCGTCCCACGCTCGGCCGTCTGCTGCTTGCGGGCCTTGCCGCCGGGCTGCTCGCCGCTACCAAGCATTCCGGCATCCTCATCGCGCCCATGCTCCTCCCGGTCATCGTGTACGAAGTCCTCCGCGCCGATCGCGGCATCCGCCTGCGTTGTGCGCTGCGCCTCTGCGGAGGCTTCGTGGCCATGGTGCTGATTGCCATCCCTGTGCTCTGGTCGTTCTACGGATTTCGCTACGCCGCGCGCCCCGCCGGACTCGCCCTCAGCACTTCGCTCGCTGACTACACCGCGCCGCTTGGACACTTCAACTCCGCTGTCGTCATGGGCGTCGCGCATCTGCACCTGCTGCCCGAGTCGTACCTGATGGGACTGGTCGACGTGAAGCGCATGGCGGAGTTCTACCCCACCTACATCTTCGGCATCGTTCACGCCCACGGCGTCTGGTATTACTTTCCAGCGGTTTTTCTCATCAAGACCACGCTGGGCCTGCTCGCGCTGTGCGCGCTGGCCGGATGGGCGGCGTTTACCGGCAAAATCGGCAAAACGCGCGAACTCGTCTGGCTCCTCGCTCCCGGCGCAACCTACCTTCTCGTCGCGATGGTCAGCGGCATCGACATCGGCGCACGCCACATCCTCCCTCTCTACGCCATGGCCGCCATCTTCGCCGGAGCCGGAGCCGCTGCGCTCAGCGAACGATCTCGAGCCTGGACGGAGATCGCCGCCGTCCTCAT
>Ga0210391_10001400_pt1 | contig 22130 bp, 37 predicted proteins | sample IncBWC12OmetaG_FD_160573 | JGI IMG/M metagenome (GOLD analysis project Ga0210391, IMG submission 160573) | Forest soil microbial communities from Barre Woods Harvard Forest LTER site, Petersham, Massachusetts, United States - Inc-BW-C-12-O ...
AAATACCGCAAGAGACGCTGGCGGAGATGATCGGCACCACGCGGTCACGGGTCAATTTCTTCATGAACAAATTCAGAAAGCTCGGTTTCATCAAGTACAATGGCGGCCTTCAGATCAACACGTCACTTCTGAGTGTTGTTCTGCACGATTAAGGAACCACTTCCGCGTGGCGCAAGCCGGCGGTAATTGGATTCTTGTCCAACAATCGCGAGCAATTTTCGAGCCGCGATAAGAAACATTACCTTGCGAATGTGTCTCGAAGTGAACAGATATCAACTTTCGTCTCCCTCATGATCCCACCTGCAACGATACTTTAATGAAGCGGGCAAATCCTGGCAGAAGATTCGTTTGAGAAAGCTCGCAAGGCATTTTTCGGAACCGCTGACACAACACCGAAGGTGAGCGTGCCTCTAACCGAGCGCCTTAAATCGCAAGACTCAGGAGCCGCAGAAGAACCATCGCGGGCTCTTCGCTCGGAGCGCCTCGATACATAAAGGAAGGTGAAGGCTACAGTCGCGCCGAGCGAATGCCCTCCGGCCCGAGGCGGCTCGTGGGACGCCGAGATCGGACTCCGCGTCGGAACTGGCCGGGACAATTACTGGAATCGTTTACAGGTGAGGGTTTGCCTTCATACCCACCCGAAGAGGAGCTGCATGGAGCGCGACTATGACTTGTTCGAGGTTCTATCAGATGGCGCCCTTATGTGGCGGGAGATGGCACCTGGCCATGAGAACGCAGTTCGGAAATTAGTAGAATTATCAAAGCAGACATCGAACGAAGTTCGCGTGATGCACGTTCTCAGCAACACTCTGATCACTTCAATGAACAGACCTAAAGCGTAACGGCATCGCGTTGCGCATACAGAGCGGGCGTGGAACTCCCGGATCAATCAGCGGTTCTGCTAAATACATAGTTAGATGTATCGCTTTCGTCGGCCTTTCCTGTTCAGCTTGTCGCTGAGGGGTCAAGTGCCTGGAGAGCGATGCCAAAGAAAATCTTGGTCGCTGACGACAACGCTATGATTCGCAAGAGCCTCTGCAGGGTCTTCGAAATCGAACAGGACTATGACATGTGCGCAGAGGCCGTCAACGGCGAGCAAGCGATCGCACTTGCAATACAATACAGACCCGATCTAATCGTTCTAGATTTCCACATGCCGGTGATGAATGGAATCGAGGCCGCTTGCGAGTTAAAGCGGATTATGCCGAATGTTCCAATCATGCTTTTTACCCTATATGCAGACGCAGTGGCATACACCCTCGGACGAAATTCTCCGATTGATCTTGTCGTCGCAAAATGCGATGCGGTCCACATTGTAGATCACATTCGCTCGTTGATCCCCGTCTGAGTCAGCCGCCAGATCGTTTCCGAACGCTTCCCACTAGCTCCGTATGCGCTTTTGCTCGTTCGTGGTAGACGGCGGCTAGTAGATCCCATTTCGTCCTTTCCGCCTCGGGCAGACCACTCGCAAGTTCTTCCACGTGTTGCGCCGCCTCATCCCACCATCGAACATCGCCTTCGACGAATGACAAGACTTCCTTAAGGAGTTCTTCCAAGTTGCACCTCCAGGAAAGGTGTATTGGAAAACGGCGCCGATTCTAGCATCAAAGCGCGTCGTTAAGTCATTGTCGTATTTTGTCCGAAGTTGCAACGCACGCGTCAATTCTTCGCATCGATTCCACGGTATTATCAATCGCATCGCGGAACGCGTTTTCTCGTGCGGGCGATGGCCGCGCTCCCGAAAGTGGGGATGATTCGCGCCGATTCGTGCCTATCGAAATCAAGGCCGCACTCACATCTTCCGTTCCGGGGAGTGTATTCCTGCTCCGCCGGTGAAATAGTTAGAATTTGTCTCGCAGCTCTAAAGCCCCTGGTGTGCTCGGCTTATGAAGCGCGAACGTCGCTAAGATAGACTATTCTCAATACTCGGTCGTAATTCCGTTGACAACAACGCAGCAGAAGCACAGGGTAATGACGGACCTGGGATTCTTCAGTTCACCTGAACGCAGTGGAAGATATCTGAACCACCCCTCGCCAAGATAACCAGCAAGACCTTAAAGGAGATTCATGAATACTATTACACGTAGGGACCAATCCCGTGGTTTGACGCTACAGGACGAAGTCAATCGTCTGTTCGACGATAACTTTACTCGCGAACGCTCGGGTCACGCGGACCTAGCTATGTGGGCGCCAGCCGTAGACATTTACGAAACCGAAAATGAATTGGTCGTAAAGGCCGAACTTCCAGACTTTCAAGACAAGGACATTGACGTTCGCATTACAAACAACACCTTGACCATTCGCGGAGAGCGCAAGTTCGAGACGGGCGTCAAGGAAGAAAATTACCTCCGGATTGAACGCGCATACGGTTCATTCATGCGGAGCTTTTCGTTGCCGAACACAGTCAACTCGGAAAACATTCGAGCCGAATATCGCAATGGGATTTTGACGCTGCATATGGCCAAGCGTGAAGAGTCCAAGCCAAAGCAGATCAAAGTCAGTGTCGCAACAAACGGCAAGTAGTCCGCAGATCGCATGTGGAGGGACGAGTGTCGCCCTCGTGCCGACAACCAAGGAGGTTGCCATGATCGAACGCAAAGAGCTTTCCAAAGAAGTTATCGCTCACCGAGCATACGAGCTTTACACGCAGCGCGGCAGTGAGCCTGGGAAGGATGTCGAGGACTGGGTTCGAGCGGAAAAACAGCTAAGTGCCGAGCCTGGATTCTCACAAGCAAGAGCAAGGGCCGCGCAATAAGGCAGTAACTGCTTGGTGTGGCGCGAAAGTGAAGGGGCGGAACAACCCGCCCCTTCACGCCTTCAATCACGCATTACCGTTCTGCAAGGAATTACGCCCGCCGGATTCGCCGGGTACGTTCTTCGAAACTCTGGATAGGCGTTTGCGCGCATACGATCCTCTCATCCTCGGAGTTCCGTCGCAGTCAATCACGTCTACGGGCGTGTAAAGGCCCTCGCCATCGCACGCTCGACAGCGTAGGGTAAACGAGCGTGCGTTAAACTGGTCAGCGTCACCAGGCACCTGATCTTCGAATTCGCTTCCCCTGCGTTCCGCCGATGGCGAGAGCGGAATGGCTTGACAGCAATGACGGCAAAGTACTCCGCGGTACTTCTGTTTCACTTCGGCTATCATTTTTACCTCGCTCAGAGAGCCTCGGAACCTCAAGGGGGGTGAAATCTACGCCGGTGCCAAGTGGATGTCTAGTGGTCCTGAGGTGGCTCGTGGGACGTCGTGAAGCAACCATCCCATGTGATTTCGCTCCTACAAAGAACGAAGGAGCCAAACGATTAGACAGATAATTGCTATGGTCCCTAGCAGTCCCTATCCAAACTTTGCACCTCGTACAAGCTCAAGGTCTTCGGATTCAGAACCCGATAAATTACTTTGCATCAGTGGTCACGCGACGTATGTCGCATTTGGCACACAATCCCAGTAACTCGTGGAGGGATCGCGGGTGCTTTTTGCGAATCTCAAAATGACAGGCCGCGGACGGCGCGGAATTGTCGCGATGGAAGAGCATAGCCCAAAAACTGACTGATCTAATCGCTCAAAACCAATTGTCCGGTAAATGCGTCAACCAGGCACTCGGGTTACTTCCCGCGTTCAATTCGGTGTGAGGTTGGCGAATGGATTGAAAAAATGCGCTTACCCCTAGCCTTACGACGGACTATTCGTATTTCAGCGCGTTCATAGGATTGATGCGCGTGGCGCTCCGCGCTGGGACGTAACACGCCGAGAGACCGGCTGCGGAGATAAGGGCGACAACTGAAATTATTGTGGCAGGATCCGCGGGACTGACGCCGAAAAGAAATCGAGCTAGTAGTTTGGCGAGTACGAGTGCGCTGGGCACGCCAATCAGGATTCCTGCGAGTCCCAATTTCGCTCCATGACCGATGATTAGCCGCATCACGTCGATGTGTTGTGCACCCAAAGCCATTCGCACGCCAACCTCATGTGTGCGCTGACCAACCAAGTAGGAAATAACGCCATACACGCCGACAGTCGAAAGGAGTAGCGCAATGCCAGCGAACACGCCCAATAGAATCATAGTGAAGCGCTGGCTCGCTACCGAGTCGGCAACAATTTGATCCATCGGTATGAATTGATAGGCAACCTGACTCGCGTCGAAGTGTTTCGATGCAGCGCGAATCGCGCCGACGTACGAGGTTGGGCGTCCGGCTGTGCGCGCGACCATCCCGATGCCGGTGAGCAGCGGGGTAAGCTGGTCGGGTACTTGTTCAAGCGCATGGTAGAACTGAGGCTGACCCTGCTTACTCTTTGTCTCTCCGAGCCCGAACTGTTTCGTGTGCCCGACAATACCGATAATTTCGGAACTCAGCGGACCCATCAGCGTGGTATTGATATGTTTTCCGATTGGATCTTCCTTCGGAAAATATTGATTCGCAAACGATTCGTCGATCACGACCACGCTGGGGGTGTGTTCAGTGTCTAGGGAGGAAATGAACCTGCCGCGAAGGAGCGGAATCCCCATCGTTCTCAGATAGTCGCTTTGCACAGCGTACCAAGTCGCGACGTTCATTTCGCTTTCGGACGCGGGTTTGGGATTTCCTTCGACCCAAAAACCCATGATCGCTGCGCCATTAGTGGGGAGCGAACCAGCAAATCCCGAAGCTGCCTCAATCCCGGGAACCGTCTCTATCGTCGCCGTGGCATTGCGTACGTTTTCGCGGGTTAGCGACGGACTCGCGAGTCTATCCTTCGAGAACGCAAGGTCGAACGTCAGCACCCGATGCGCTTCGAAACCCGGATCTTCTTTCCAAATCGCCGCAAGAGTCCGCACCATCAGGCCAGCTCCGGTGAGCAGAACTATGGAAAGTGCGAATTCGAGCACGACAAGGACATCTCGAATACGATCGCTTCGGCCGGCGGTGGAGCCGCGTCCAGCATTCTTGAGACGTTCGGAGAGGTCGGGCTGCAGGAACTTCATGGCGGGCAAAAGTCCGAAGACTATCCCGGTAAGGACCGACGCGACGAGGGTGAATGCTAGCACAGGAGCGTCGATCTGAATTTCCAGCGTACGCGGTAAAGTACTGGGTAGAGTTGTGACGATCGCCCTGGTACCCAGTGCGGCGCACGCTAATCCAAGGCTGCCACTAATGACGCTGAGAAAAATGCTCTCAGTAAGAACCTGGCTCATAAGGCGGAAATTGCTAGCGCCGAGCGCGCTCCGGACGGCGAATTCGGGAGCTCGGGCGCTATAGCGAGCAAGAAGCAAGTTGGCTACGTTTGCGCACGCGATTAGAAGCACGAATCCAACCGCTCCTAGAAGGATCAACAAAATACCCCTGACATCGTTTACTGTGTCATCCTTCAACGAAACGAGTGTCATCGCTGCGTTCTTGTCGGAGTCAGGGTACGCGGCAGCGAGACCGCCTGCTACGGTTTCCATGTCGGCGCGAGCTTGCGCTAGCGTAACTCCTGGCTTGAGTCGCGCGACGACATTAATTCCCATGTGTACGCTGCGATTGCGAAACAACCCGTCGTTCCATTGGCCGATTGGGACGAACACATCGACAATGACAGGATCGAACAGCGGCTGTCGTGACGAAACTACCCCGACGATCGTGCGCATCGTGCCACTCAGGTTGAGCGCAGTCCCTAGTACATTGGGAGAGGATCTAAATCTTCGCTTCCACAGATCGTCACCAATCACCACGATCGGGACTCCGCCAACCTTGTCTTCATCGGGCCGAATCGTGCGACCGAGGAGCGGCTTGACGTCGAACAACGGGAAAAACTCGGCTGAAACCATCTCGGCGTTCAGCCAGTCCGGATCATCTGCGCCGAGCAGCGTATAGTTCTCGTAACGGAGCGCGGCCATCAGCGAGAAAGCGCGAGTCTGTTTCTGGCAATCTAGAAAATCGGGATAAGAAAATGAGACTTTGGGCTCCTCCTGCGTCTTCCAATAAACTGAGACGATTTGGTTGGGATTTTCGTATGGCAACGGCCTCAAAAGTACCCCGTTAACTACAGAAAAGATGGCGGTGTTCGCTCCGATTCCGAGTGCAAGCGTAAGCATCACAACGATCGTGAACCCAGGTGATTTGCGGAGGGTTCGGAGGCTGTGGCGCAAGTCTGTGACGAGCGTGTCCATTTGCAGTCCCTCCCGCTCTAGGTCAAGCCACAATTTTACGGATCGTACCGCAGGCAGCCCTATCAGTCCAATTCATTGCAATGACGCGCCAGCTGTTGAGGACGGCCTGATTCGGTGGACAAATAGCACGCAATGCGGCTAAGTCCCGGTGAGTCGCGTTAATCAGGGTGCGGCACCCCCACATTTTCGGAAGAGAAACGCGATGCGCGCGACTAATGATAGACTCCCGCGAACCGGAGGAATCTAAATGAGATTAGCCCATTTGATCATCGCAGCATTGGTTTTCGTGCCTTTCTGCACAGGAGAGGTACTCGCCCAAACCGGCGGCAAGCCGACGGACGGCATTTGGGCTGCTGACACCGCGTGGAATGAGACTTATGAGGCAAAGGATCTCGACAAAGCAGTAGCGTTCTGTGATGAACAAGGCTCGCTGCTTTGGCCCAACGCTCCTGTTGCAACGGGGAAGAACGCCATTACACAATTGACTGCGAGCGCGTTTGCGATCCCAGACTTCAAGCTCGAATGGCAGCCGGATAAAGTCGGCATCGCTCGATCCGGCGATCTGGGCTATACGAGCGGCACATACATATGGAGTTTCAAGGACACGGCGGGGAAACCCGTCTCCGATAAAGGTAAATATTTAACCGTTTGGAAAAAGCAGGCGGACGGTTCGTGGAAGGTGTTGTTTGACATGTTCAATACAGACCTACCCACGTCCTAGGTCCCGGTAAGTCGCGTTACCGGCCATGTGACGCCCCTCAGGATTTTGGGAATCGCAAATTGCGCCCGGAGCAAGTTCGTCGCAGGCGTCCCTAAGAAAGCTGTTCACCGCGGAGATTTTGTTGCTGGCAAACTCCTGTAGCACTCTGACTCAATCGCTGGGCGCGATCGCACTCATCAATTCGCGAAATTTTTCGAAGGGCGAACGTTCTTTCGCCAGTGACCCCTCCAGTTTTAGCATGACTTCGTAGGCTTTGGTCGCCAAGCGGGCGAACACTTGTTGATATGCGTCATAATTTCGGTCGGACGAACCTAATCGGTTGAGAGCGAGCCGAACCGACTCGGCATCGCGCAGATAACCATACAACTCCCAAAACTGCTGCTTGGCTGGGTGCCCAAGTCGCTGCGCAAGCCGAACGCCTTCTGTTTCAAAAAGCTTCGAGTTATATACTTCGAACTCATACTCAGGCGCGCCCTGACTGAGACATTGTCCACGCCGAAGAGCACTCCTCTGGATCTCGCCAAAGGCCGGGAGGCGGCTACACCCAAACTCTTGAACTCAAGTTCTTTGATCGTTCGAGAAAATTCCACTCGAAAGATCTCGACGAGCTGATACTTTTCCCCAAGTCGCTTCAGCCATTCAAGGATCAAAGCACTCGCCAGCCCCAACAGAAATCCAATGAGGGGTCCTAATAGAGCCAGTTTAGAAAACGCGGTCGCTGGAGGGCTCTGCATGGATTGCCTCGCATCGCGGACTCGGCGGCGTTTAGTGCCCAGAGTGTACTCCATATCCGTTCAGATTGGGACCTCATCGATCGGCCAGAGAGTGAAAATGCCACATGCAAAGAACGTCCCGAATCATGCTTGCGCTCGGAGCGCTGCATGTGGCCATTCGCCTATTCGACAAAGTACCATTGCTTAAACGATGTCCAAGCGCGAGACTGACATCTCGGAGGCCGGCGATGAGAAAGTGCAAGTGTGGCAACGAGGTTGCCAGCAATGCAAAATTCTGTCCGAAGTGCGGCCATCGGTTTACGAGCGGTCTTGTCAGGGGTCTGGCGTGGTTCATTGGCTTGATAACGCTGATTTCCATAATCGCGATCAGTCAGTCCGGAACCAACAGCTACGCACCACAATCTCCTACGGTCCAGGCAGCGACGAGCGCTCCGGTTAAGCCGCCGACGCCGGCTGAGAAGGTCGCCCTGCGAAAGGCATATGCGAAGGTGATTGACCAGCAGCTACTCGATACGGGGATCGAATCAAGAACCTACACAGTTGGCGCCGATGCAAAGACATTGGTCATCGAGGATGCTTTGGCGGGAAGAGTTAGGCAAAACTCGATCCAACAAAATGATAATTTATTCGACAATCTGCGGACGCTAGGATTCACCCATCTGAAATACACCAACAACTTCGAGAGCGAGCTGAATTACGGGGTGGTGTGGACCATCAAACCGTGACGCGGCAGCCGAGTTTGAGATTCGCAAAATTACATGGCGCGGATGGCGCGCGATGCCATACCGCAGAAAACGCCGTGCGGTGGAAATGGCGCCGGCCGAGCGCCGAAGTGTCGCGCGATTTTGAGATTCGCAAATTGATCGTGGACAACGACGCGCGTTTAGCCGAGGTGCTTCTGGGGCGCCGGCTTAGATTTCGCTATACTCGCGAGCTGCATTTGCAGTCTACCTGGCAACGGTTCCGGTTGCTTTAACAGCCATGCCTCAAAGTCGGTCTGGTCCGCGCCCGCGAGCATTTTTTCGAGACCGGCAGCCTGCTGGCACTTTTCTGTGCAATACAGGAATTCGACTCTAGCCCGACGTCTCAGATTCACCTTTCCACAAAGCCGGCACTTCACAAAAAGTAGCCATTGGGAATTGGCAACGGCCCCAGCGAACAACCAATCGACAAAATCCGATCGGCTACGTACGATCACCATCGGATTTTTCAATGGTAGCGAAACAGGAGGGATCGGGCAGAACATCCCACGTTTCGAGCGAAACTCTGAAGTCCCCCGCACATAGTCCTTCCCAACCTCTATCCAGATTTTCCTGAGCATAGCGAGATCCATCTTTTCCGCGTTATCCCAGATGTGTCTGGCCGCGAGTGCGATGCGGTTGCGTCGTCGATCTGCGATATATTTCAGGGCTTTTTTTCGAACGCCAGAAGCTCGCTGTCGGAAACTTTGTCGTTAGCGTTAGCGGCTTTCAGGGCGCCGAGTAGCAGCTGCAGCTCGCTCGCTGATAAAGGCGCGATTTTCATTATCATTTTACTACTCCACTTTTCTTGGTCGTACCGACAGTAAGTATCTTGCTGTACTAAATGCAAAATCAGTTTGCAGTCTCAAAACTCCGCGCCTGTTGTCTTGCTATGCGGATGCGGCGCCGCCCAGATCCTCGCTCCGGCCGGTTCCACGGATTCAACCCGATACACGTGCCGGCGGTGTTGCTATCGGATTCAGCGACAGCGGAACATTGAATGGTTGATCGCATTTCGTCACGGCCGCGCGCGTCCGAACGCGCCTTACCAACCGGCACAATAAAGGCGGAGATTTCTACTCGTATGCTGGCGTCTTTCACCGAGCGAGACTAGCGCACAGATGTAATTCGAGGGAGGTGGCGATCAGGAAATTTGGGCGGTGTCCAGGCTAGTTAGCTCTGATTGACCGCAAAGCCACAATCGCTATCACCATCGCGCTCAACTCCTCGTAGGCCGCGATGGAATCTCCGAGTTCTGCGCGGCGAAGAAATATTGTGGCTTCGGCTTCACGGACAAGCCGCTGTAATTTCTCTCGGTCTGATTCATTCATGGCTTGCATAACGCTCTACCCGGAATTCTAGTCTATGCGCATTCGACAACACAGCGGTTCCTTGGTACGCTAACGCACACAGCCCGACGATTTCTCAGGAGATCATCGTGAACGGAAATAATTGGCGAGAGCTATATCGGGCTGCAATTCTTGAAGTCAACATGGAGAAAATGGGCGAACGCGTGAAGGCGGTGGAGGAGGCTATTCGCGCTCGAGCTTCGCTCGATGACGGCATCCCGAGCGAGGAGCGAATCGCTATAGAAGATGCCGTGAGTGCGTTGAGCATACTGAAACGCGAGCGGAGTTAAGGGCCGTCCAAGATCACTGCGTGCGTTTGAGCCTCGCAACTGAAGATTGCCTCAACAGATAGTCATCACCGCAACTGTGCAAAATTGAACAGTTTCAAAACGACCACCCATATACGCTGTGGGCTTATTTTGCGTTGGATGGGGATTCCATGAGCGACATCAAATGCGTATCCTGGAAAGAAATAATGCTGAAGGCTCTGGATGAAACAGATCCTGAAAAGTTGGCTCGGCTTGTGCCGGAAGCTGAGTTAGCCATGCTTGAGCGGCAACAAGAACTGTATGACAGTCCTGAGCATAGCGAGGAACTGAGCACGATGTTCGTGGCATCCGAAGCCTTACGCGTCGTTAAACACGAAATGACAAGAGCGAGAGTTCTCTAACCGCCGCATTCCGCCTATCCAGCCTGCGGAATGGTTCCCCCTCTCCGAGAACCGCTGCGCAATTGAGGCATTAGATGTCCATCCGAGTTCTGTTGGCCGAGGATCATGAGGTGCTCCGGCGCGCAGTTCGGCAACTGCTGGAGCTTGACCCCGGAATCCAGGTTATCGCCGAGGCGGAAGATTTGGGGGAGACGCTTCGTGCCTTCACTGAATTGAAACCGGAGATCGTCGTGATGGACCTGTATATGGTGAAACGGTGCGCAATCGAGGATGAGGAAGCTGCAGTTCTCGTTGCGAAGGCGATTCCTAAATTGATCGCTATGTCGTATGCAAACGATGAAGAAGCGCAACAACTGGCCGCACTCTGTTGCGCCGAGAAGCTACTCGACAAGATGAGGTTGGGCCAAGAACTGATTCCAGCGATTCACCGGTCTGTTTCCGAATGATATTAGCCAAGGTCCGGTCTGAATCAACGACGCAGCGTGTGATTATCCGAAGGATAGTTTTCCTGCATCGATCGAGGATTTTGGGATCGCAAAATCGGAGCAAGCGAATGAGCGTCGAACGACTGACGATTAAACCGACTTCCATCGTTGGCGGTGGAACGTTACCCACTTAATGGATGGTCCGCCGCAGAACTCTAGTAGGTATAGAGTGCGGGGCAACGGGGCATCTCATGAAAATCTGCGCACTGGGCATCGATGTGGGTAAGACGGTGTTTCATGTGGTAAGTTTGGATTCCAGTGGGCAAGTGGTGGTTCGGAAACGGTGTTCACGCACCCAACTGCTCGCCTTCACCGGGAACTTGCAGGTGCAATTGATCGGCATGGAAGCCTGCAGGTTTATCACTTGCCTTTCGAGTTTTTGCGGTGCTTGATGCGAATTCGGATGTAAATGCGATTGTCCGGCGCGGCGATGCGCTGCGGGCTACCGTTTTTCGATCACTTTTTCGAGTTGAGCGATTTTCTTTTGGATTTTGCCAGTCACGTTTTCGACGATGCCGTCGGCTTCGAGGTCGGGATCGTTGATTAGTTTGCCGGCTTTGGTTTTGATGGCGCCTTTTGCTTCGTGGAACGTGCCTGCGGCTGCGTCTTTGGTGCTGTTTTTCATCGTGGTGTGCCTCCTGGAAGATTTGACGAATAGTTCCCTGCTACGCGGTGACGCTTGAGAACCCTGTGAAATGTGAACTCGGCGAGTTGCGGTTGGTTCCCGGGCGACGTTATCGAGAGAGGAATACGTCTATCGAATGCTGCGCCGTTGGCCGCGGCTGGCGTGGAACGATCGGCGAGGGCGCGGGCCGACGCGGAGGTGCTGACCCATTTTACGGATTCATAGAGGCCGCGCGCTACGAGCATCAAGAGCATCAGCGTTACGAAAAGGCCGACGTAGCCGAGGATGAAGATCACGAACGCGGCGATGACTTGGGCTGCGAAGCCGAAGCGGAGGACGAGAGCCATGGACGACTCCTTGCGGCCCGTCGATCCCGCTCTGCGGGAGCGATTCAGCGGCTGGATGCGATTAGGCGCTGGCGGAACTGCCGCGCAGAAAGTGGAACAGCAGCATGATCAGGCCGACGACGAGAACGATGTGAATCAGGCCGCTGGTGACGTGGAACGCGAAAAACCCTAGCAGCCAAAGAACGATCAGAACTGCGGCGATTATCCCAAGCATTTTTTATTTCTCCTTGCTTCCAGGCGCGATAGAGTTCGCGAGTCGATGCTGGCGAATCCGGTGAGAGCAGCTTGCCGCGTGGAAGAACTACGCACGGTCATGAGGATAGTCGATATGGGAGCGGAAGACTGTCTTGTTGTGGACACTTTTGGGCTTAATTTTCTTGGTTTGGTGCTTTGCTTGGCGCGGGAAATGCCATGGAAAAGAAAACCGCGGCCCGGTGTTGCGTTGTGCTGGGTCGCGGCGTGATTTTGTGGAGACGCTCTCGCGCGATTATGCGTTGGTTGGAAAATTGCGACGGGCCATTACTCCGACTGCCAGAAGGCCAAGGGCTAAGAGCGGAAGAGCGCCGGGCTCTGGGACGTTTACTGGAGGGCCATCCTGATCTTTATTTTTACCTTTGCCTTTGCCGCCACGATCGTGATCGGGGTTGTTTCCGAAAAAGCCGAAGCGCGAGCCTTCGTGGTTGAAGGCAGAGGACCCGGGCTCACTGGAATTGAATTCAGTGGGGTTGACGGAGTGAACGCTCCGATTTGATCCGCCGGGAACGAGCGTCCCGAGAACCATGGAACTGTCTGAGCCACTGGAACCGAACGCGCCACCCTGCTGAAAGGCGTTGACGGAGAGCATCGCGGGAGTGGGGTCGGATGGACGCGCGTCGTTTTGAGGATCAGTAAGCGCGAGAGCGAAGGTGCTGATCTCGTTGCTGGAGTCCGCACTTTGCGGATCTTCTGCGATGTTGGCTGCGGGCATGGCGAAAGCCCAGGCTGGGGTGTTCGTTGGCAATGATTCCGAAATAAATTGTGCGGTGGCCGGCATTGTGAACTTTGCATGGAAGATGCCGATTGTTGGCGCGGAGCTCTCTGGGTTCAAGTGGTCGTTTGTGGAAGCAGAGTAAAAGATGCTGTCGGCGCAAACCGGAATCGCAGTTATCAGAGCAACTCCGCCTAGCAGTAAAGCTGATCTGAACGTCATATGTTTTCTCCCGAGGTGAATGGCGGGGATTCCATTCATACGAAATAGTAAATGACATGAGGAGTGAATTCTGTTCAATTGAGCACACATTCCCGATTTGCTTCGAGTTCGTGGCGAAGCTGGGGCGAAGAGGCGGGAGCGGCCTGGCTGCTCGGGTGGAACATAGCGTGAAGCGGCGGCGCGGGTTGCGGGGACGGATGTTGACGCTCGTACCGGTACGACCATTTCGGTGTGAGGGCTGCGACTGGCGTTTCTACGCCATTGCCTCTCCAACAGACTCAATCCCCTCCAACACAGCGGCGTCGCGTTAGCGTGTGTCGGCGCCGTGGTTTCGGTTCTCTCGCGACGAACGCAAATGTACGGTGCGGTGTGCTAAATCTCGCCGGATTCGGGACCGCGCCGCCAGACCTACATTTTTCTGTGATTGAAGCGGAACATGTCTTCAAGCAGGCGCGAATCCAGCAAGCGCCACTGCGTTGGATCGCAGGGTTGCCGCAGCCACCTCGATGCATTGATCTGTATTTGCGCCCAATCAATTGAAGCGACGAAATCGAGGCATCTGCCTGCCGATGCGAGACTTTCCCAATACAACGATCTAAGCGGACGAAGGCAACGTGCGGAGAGCTGGGTCACGTTCGCCATCGCGGACGAGTGCGCCGATGCGGTGACGGCGGATGCGAAACGAGCACGCGATTTCGTACTCCAACCCACAAGAATAAGACGCAGAGGAATGAGCTTCATCAGGGCGGAGCTGACAGCAAGCGATTTCGCGGCGCGAGCTCCAGACCGGGGTGGCGTGAGATGTTGAAAACCGGGCGCGTGTCTGCGGCTCGCAACTGACGAAACACCGAGCGCGGATTTGGATTCCACGAGATGCAAGCGGGGTGGATTAGTTGGCACAGCGTGCTCAGTGGCGGGCTCGCCTGCTGGGTGCGACGCTAGCGAGCTGCCAATTTCGGAAAAGAAAGAGGTCCAGTCGGCGAGCAGGCGCGCTTCTAATTGTCTGTTCCAGGGAGCGGCGGACGCGGCAGGCTCGACATCGGGAGGTCCTGTGGACGCTGAGTTCTGTTCTGAGCGTGATGCGAGGGACAGCTGCCTGGGCGGAGCGGAGTGCGACGAGAGATGAACATGCGAAGCGTCGGAGGGCCGCGTGAAGTCCTGTTCAGAGATGAGCGCCAGGGACTGCTCGGAACGTGTCGCGAAGTTCTGTTCGGGGCTAGCCGCGAACTCGGGTTTGGATGGCGATTTTAGGGCTTGGTTGGAGAGCGGCGCGATGGCGTGTTCGGAGTGCGACGAGGGACCCGGTTCGGAGGGCTGTGCCGAGGATGACGCGTCGGCGGCATCGTCCTGGAAATTGTCGTGGTGCAAGAACGGAGTGGCGGTATCTGGCACCGGGCTCAACACATTGTCGGGAGCGGCATGCGGGCGCGCGGCTGAGATGACTGATGGACCTAGATATTCCGGGGTGGGCGATTCGTGTTTATTCGAGGCAGAGAGAGCGACTAGGGCGTGCAGGAAACGTGATTGCGCGGGGATCGCGGTGAGGCCTGGGGCTGGTGCAAAGCTGGAGGACCGAGCGAGCGGTTTGCTGTCGTCAAACTGAAATTCACTGGCGACGTCTGCGACGAAGCGCGCAGGGACGGGTTGGATTTGTTCCGCGCTGGCGTTGATGAGGGCGTGTTCGCAGAAGAGATTCATGACGCGGGGGATGCCGCGGGAATAAAAGTGCACCGCGTCCATGGCATCGGTGGCGAAGATGCGCGGCCCGTCGGCGCCGGCAATGTGAAGGCGCGCCAGCACATACTCGTGAGCCTCTTCGCGTGAAAGCGCGGCGGTCTTGCAGCGCAGCGCGATACGCTGTTTGACTTGGCGAAGCTCCGGCTGTTGCAGGCGTTGCTCCAGTTCGGGTTGGCCTGCCAGGACGATCTGCAACAGCTTTTCGTTCGCAGTCTCCAGATTCAGAAGCATGCGAATTTCTTCCAGGACGCGATTCGAGAGGCCTTGCGCTTCGTCCACGATGACGACCGGAGTATCGCCGGCGCGATAGCGCTCCCATAGCCACTGGTGGAGGCGCATCAGGGCGTTGTCCTTCAGTGTGGCGTCGAACTTAACGGCAAAATCGGCCAGCATAAAATCGAAAAGATGGCTGATTTCCAAATGAGAATTAAAAATGAAGGCGGTGGGCGAGCGCTGCTGATGCAGCCAATCGAGCAGATGGTTGAGCAGCGTGGTCTTGCCTGTGCCGACTTCGCCCGTGAGCAGCAGGAGCCCCTTGCGGGCCTGGATCCCGCGCGTGAGGCCGTCCCACGCTTCCCTCGTCTGGCGCGTTAGAAATAGATAGCGAGGATCGGGATTGACGTTGAAAGGATTTTCGCGCAGTCCGAAGAATTGGTTGTACATGTTGGGGCCGCCTGGCCCGGTGGTTGTGCAGTTCCCAAAATTTCAGAAAGCTCGCGCGTTGAATCAATTGCATCAATTGATGAATGACGGTTTTTCCCGAGGGCCGAGGAGCTTGCCCTTTGGCTTTCGTACGATCCTCTCGAATCGGTTGTCTGGTTCGGGCGGTTCGGAACGTTCCAACGCGAGGGCGGCTAGATAGCTGACGCGATCGATCAGGTGATATTCGAGCATGGTGGGGCAGCGCGGATCGCAACCGAAAATTTCAAGCATGCCGAGGAAGGTACTGTCCGACGAGAGAATCGCACTGGAGGAAAAGATCTCGAGGCCGACTTGCAGGGCGTTGTGGGTCAGGAAGCACAAATGATTCTCAACTTCATGCGGCAGGGAGACAATGGAGACCACGTTGCCGATGCGAACGTCTATCATCATGCAGAGTTTGTTTAAGATTCCGGGCAGCGGGGCGCCGAGGGAGATCAGCTGGAGGATTTGGTGCTCGTCGACGAGCTGGCAGCGGCGATTGTCTGTAGATTGCCGATGAAGCCGGAAGTCAGCAAGAGACCGCTTGGTGCGTGATTGTTCCGTCATGTTGCCACCTCGCATTGCTCATGCTTCGGGTGATTGCTCGCGTTTCTGCCGCGCTGGACGCGCGTCGAGTTCTTCCCTGCGGATTTTCAGTTCTTCTTCGATGATGGCTTGGACGATTCCATTGCTGAAATCAACGTACTTCTGTTTGAGCTTTGCGACCTGGCGGTTCAACTGATTGAAGAGCGGCTCCAAGCACATCATTACTTTCCCGCTCCTTGACGAGTGCTGAGTTGCCGAGAACCCTATTCGTCTTCCGGGACGGCAGTAGCATGAAGAGTGCCCTACGTATGGCCGTGTCCCAATCCGTGCTTCGCGATCACGAGGCTGCGATGTTAGAAGGAGCTAAGCCGCGAGGATGTTCAATTTTGTACACTTTTGTGTGCGGCCAGAATTCCCGTCCGACAATCGCAGCTATGTGACCCAGAAAACTCGCAAATCACAGGCGCGCACTTCAAATATTGTCGAAGAATTTGACCTGCTTCACACGGACCGTGCTCGCGTGTGTTCGCGGTGCGGGCAAGGAGTAAACCGTTCATCAAGGCGTCACGCGCAATATAGGCATTCCCGTGCGGGAGGAGGTTACAGCCGAACATGGAATTCTGCGACGTACGAATCGGGAGGGCCATCGTCAGCAGCCACAAGACTCTTCGAAAGGCGTGCGTGGTCCAACAAAAAGCGACTAGCGACCGTCGTGTCGTGCTCACGAGTCTGGACGGAACCAAATGGTGCGACCTGCGAGAGTATTCCGCGGCAGAGTGCCGCAAAGCCGTTCAAGACGTCACAGCGAAACATTTTAGATGCCGAAGCCAACTATCTGTGAAGCGCGGCCCTTCAATTAAGCCTTTTAGCCGATGCAAAGGGTATCAAGTAAAATCCTTCGCGATGCGAGTGGCTGGACCAAAGTGTGAATGGAGGAATTGCAGATGGTCATCGGAGAAAAATTGAAGGCTTTGAGAGAGCAGAAAAGGATGTCCCAGGGCGACATCGAAAAACGCACCGGACTCCTCCGTTGTTACATTTCGCGCGTCGAGAACGACCACACCGTTCCATCAGTGGATACGCTGGAAAAGATGGCGCGCGCACTAGAAATGCCTATGTATCGGCTTTTCACGGATGAAGCTCACGTAGAGAAACCATACCTGGCGGCAGAATCCATTCGGAGTCGGACGGTTAACTCAAAACAGGAGCGCGAGCATCGTGCTTTCGCCGAATTATTTTCGCGTATGGATAACAAGAGCCGCGGACTCTTGATTGACATGGCGTCGAAGATGGCGAAGAGGGCCTGACGGGACGCAAACTAGAGAACCGCGGCGAGAAATCCAATCATACGCCTTCTGAGACGATCTTTCTGCTGTTCGATTCTCGTTTGTAGGACGTAGTTTAAGTTTGGCGGCATTCGTAGATTTTCCCATTCCAACTTCAGTTTGGCGGCTTCCTCGGCTGCGGCCGGTAAGTAGGCGCCGCGATTGTCCGCGACCCTCTGGCAAAGAACGACCAACTCGTTCGCACTGGTTTGTACAAGCTCTTCTAGTGTGGGCATCGCTTTCCTCTCGACCGACAATTGCGGTCTCAGTTTGACCAATCCTTGTGGTGTTGCGAGGACCGTGGAGTTTCTTTGACGAAGCAAGATTTGCACCCTCGTTCCATTCTTCAGCGTGAAATCAACCCTCCGACTGACATCAATCTCAGCCCCACACTTTCCACAAAGTTCAGTCTGTGCTTGGCTCATCTCGACTCTTGACCATCTCTGTGAGGGCGCTGGTTATCAACCTGGCTGTGCCCCAATTCTCGCCTCAAGACAAGCAAAGCAGCCATAGCTTCTTGTATCGAGATTCGCTCTTCACTGGAAACCAGTCCACCAAGTGACGCACGGGCCCGAATTGCATCTTCCGCTGCCTCAACGCGATCCCGAAGTTTGTTTCGGTCGATCTCAAGAACAGCGGCCCCGTATAGCTCCCACCAGTTATTCTCGATCATGTCGGGCTCCTGAGAGAAGACTGCTCACGCAGCCTTATTGTTCACTGAGTATTTTCATCGCAGCGCGAGTACGCATAAAAGCGGCCGCCACAATTCAGGCAACGATAGGGACGTACACCGATGGCCCCAAGATATCTTTCGAGTGGACCATTCCGATGCGAGCGATAATTCTCAACGCTTCCGCAATTTTGACATTCTCGTTTTTCGGCCATGTTCGACCCCTCTGGCGCTGTATCTTAATTGGAGAGAACGTGCGCAGTCAGCAACTTAGCCTGATTTCGCAAGGAGCCGTGTGTTACGAGGCGGGGTGCGGCAGGATGCTAATGAGACTCTTCGACCGTACTCGCTTTTGGGTCAGATAGCTACCAAAGAATGTGCAAAACGGAACAGCTTTTCGGCTGGTGCCGTTGCAATCTGTCCGAATGAAAAGGAAAGAACTTACACGCAGACAGCTGGCCGCGGTCCCGTGTCCTACCTGTGGATCCATTGTTGGGCGGCGCTGTGTGCTGCATTCGGGTGGTTTACGCTCGGAGCCACACGTGGACCGGAAACTTGCCGCGATTGAGGCTATTGAAAGAAAATGATTCGTCGGGACGCTGCTTAATGATTCGTTCTAAGCGGTCCGCCTACCGTACAAAATTACCTTCCCATCGGCGACAACCGCAACGTACCGCCCATCCTGAACAAATTGCATTACCTTTTTCCCGGACCTGGCCATCGCAGCCCATCGCGATTTCGTCTTGGGGTTTTGCTCAATCCCCATAATTTCGTTCCCATCAAAGGCGAACGCAACTAGTCGAACGCGTTTTGTTTTGCTTTTGGTGACGGGATACAGCTCCGTACCCAACCTCACAGCTTCAGAATTTTCTGCGAGTGCTTGCCGCCACACGGCAATCAGCGTTTCTTCCAACGACGACGTCATCAGCGAATTGTACCGCCGATGCTGGCGCTGATGTAAAATCCAGTCCTATGTCAACGAAAACAAAAACAAAAACAAAAACAAAAACAACCGCAGATCCACAGGAAGTCGTTGAGCTTAAAAATCTGTTGCCCTGCGTGCCCGCTTTATCGAGAGCGAGAAGATCTCAATCCGCCTTGGACCCATCGCAGATGGGAAAGACTGACTAAACAATTATCAATCATTCGAGAAAAGCCCGACTGTCACCATTAATGCTGTCAGCGTTCGGCTGGTAGGAACTGAATTGTAGTTCGATTGCGGGTTGGATGATGAGGGCGCCTAAGTGTGAAGATGCCAAAATCGAAAGGGGGGATACCGAGGTATCTGACCACCGGTCCAATGAGCCTGTTGTGCCCAACTTGTATGTCGATGCCAGGGCATGACTGCATTACATCCGCGGGCGGGTTGGCTGCTATCCACGTCGCCAGGATTAAGGCAGCCGCGTTAGTTGACAAGCAGAAGAAAAGCCAGAGAGGGCGCGAGTAAAGGCAGCGGGCGACACTGAATTTTATAAATCCGATGCGATTTTCAACGCGATGCGAGAGGCATCCGCGCGGCCAATTAGGACTGGGCACGCTCTGAATTCTCGGAGTGCTCTACTGCCAGGGTATCCAGAGCGCGTCTCGTATCGTGGATAGCAGCGTTTTCTTGATGAGATATCTGTCCAGCCAACAGTCGCTCCTCAATCGCGTTCCGCGCAGCCGTAACGAGCTTTTCAACTTCGCCGGGGTTTGTTTCAAGGACGGCGGCGCTATATAGCGTCCACCATTCGGTCTGGTAGTACATGGCCCCTCGATTCTCACGCCCATGGTAGAGCGAGCTAAGAGCCGCGTTTTTTCTGCTTCCCTAAGCACCCATCACAGCGCGTTTGCTTCTCAACGCCGTAGAAATCGCCGCCACATCCCTTGCACTCTTTCGAGAACAAATGTTTTCCGTCAAGGATCACCGACTTCGCGCGTTGCACCTTTGCAAAGACAGGTGAATGTTTCAGCGTGAGCGGAAGTGTATCACCAATGGCGTTCCGCGCAGCCGTCACGCGCTTTTCCACAATGTCCAACCTTGAACAGCGGCAGCGCGCCAGTTGTGGCAATCTAACCGTCCCATCCCGAAGGACGATGGCTGACCTAGGTATTCTCCAATCCTAATTCCGGGGGACCGTTACCCGGCAGCGTCGCACGCATTTTTTCTACCTCGCTCTGGATGGTTTGCGCTCTTTCGCGATAAACGGCAGCGAGCAACTGCCACTGAGCTTTTTCAACCTCCTCAAGTTGAGCTGCAAACTGTTCAAAGTGCTGCGCAGCGTCGTCTAACCATGTTGCATTGCTCTCCGCTAACGGAAGTACTTCGTTGAGTGGTTGCTGCATACCTCGCCTCAAAAACCACGCCGCAAACTATCACTCCGTACGCTAGCGCACATTTTGAACTGGCAGGCGGGTCCGGTCAAGAGGGCGGCTTCTCTGCTGGCCAGGAGGTCGAATCTCTAGCTCGAAGCCGGAATCAGCGAACGAATATGCCCGATCAGTAAGTGACCGTCGGTTTTTGAAACCACTCGGACTACGGGCAAATTTATAAACGCCGGTCCAGTCGCGAGGTCGCCGTACTGCGTAAAGAGAATAATAGGGACTCCCGGCAGCACCTGTTTGATCTCGCGTGCCGCATCTGCTCCGTTCATTATCGGCATTTCCAGATCGAGAATGATCAGGTCCGGCTGGTGTTTGATGGATAACGCGATGGCTTCTTTGCCGTTCTCCGCCTCGGCGCACAAATCATAGTCCTCTTGGACTTCAAATATCCGGCAAAGCATTCTTCGGATAAGTGGGCTGTCATCCGCCACGAGGATTTTCTTAGCCATTCGGTCCTGCGCCAATATTTAAGCTAGGGCATACTGACCTTGGCTCGGCGGATTTTTACCATGGAGACTTAAAACGAACCATACGGTGAATGTTGTAAGGGTCCTTCGCGCACAAGTGCGGTTCCGTACAGACGCTGGCCTCGCTGGGCGGTTATCTTGGCATCGTGTCGCCAACCAAAACCAAGGCGTTTTCTGCTTACCTCAAGGATTATCCGGATGGCATGTCGCTCTGGGAAAAAGAGAGTCTTGCGGCGGAGGCATTCCTTGCTGCCGAGAGGAAAGCAAGGAAACCGTCGAAAAAGAAAGCCGCGCGCGCTATCGGGGATGCTCAGCACAAACGTGCGACTTAAACGCCTTGTCGCGTTCCGTCTCATACCGCTGCTTCATTTCTTCGATTGACTTGCCCACAGGCCGTCCAGGAACGTTGAAGACCCAAGCACAAGCGGAACAAGCCCAGCCGTGGAACCGCTCGCGCTCAACCCACAGCATTTCGCGTGCCAAGGAACACCTCCACCAGGAGAAGGTGCGCGAAGGCCAGCATAATGATGCTAGCTGGACGCCGAGTCAAGTCGGTGAACTCAGCGCGCGTTGCGGGGAAATCAGCCTAGTCCATTACTCACACCCCGAGAATTTGCAGCTCAGGGCGGGGGTGATATGGGAAGGCATCGGGGAGATGTTTTGTTTGACTGGCAGCATGACTGTTTGAGTCCCCCGCGTCTGTACTAGATTGCACAGTTTCCGCCCGAGACGCAGAGTCCCTGGCTCGCCAACGTGTCAAGTCAAACCTGATCGTCGCATATTCGACTTTCTCGTTTTATTCGCCTAGATTAAAATCCGGCGATGACGTTCGGGACATCTGACGCGGATTAGTTTTGATTCCAGCTGGCGAACTGCACCGAGGCGGAGTTGACTAAGCTGGGGAGATCGTGTTCGTCCGCCGCGTCACGCTGGCTAGACCCTGTGGCGCAAGAAATGAATGCATCAAAGTATGAGTTGTGCCGGCAGGAATGGCGTCGGAGACATCCGAAGATGGCAACAAAAGGAGCATGAAATGCACGTGATCGTTAGACCGACCCGAATTGACATAGGAGGCTCGGGCGGCAGCGCCAAGCAAACATGGGAACCGTTGCTGGAAGATTTGAAAGCCGTAATGGGGAACGCACTCGGAAACCGAAATCGTAAGATTGAGTTTCCCGTGTAACCTATTCTCCTCCGTGAGCGCCTCTTGACAGTGGTTCTACTGCAACTCCAAATCTTTCGTTCAAGCCCACGTTCCTTGGAGGTGCCGATGCGTAGCGATAGCTCCCTTCACTGCGGCGGCTACTTGCAGGGAGTCGGGAGGCGCGCATCAATCCTTCGCATCAACT
>Ga0210391_10001401_pt1 | contig 22123 bp, 22 predicted proteins | sample IncBWC12OmetaG_FD_160573 | JGI IMG/M metagenome (GOLD analysis project Ga0210391, IMG submission 160573) | Forest soil microbial communities from Barre Woods Harvard Forest LTER site, Petersham, Massachusetts, United States - Inc-BW-C-12-O ...
CAGCGTGGGCGTAGCTTTTTCGTTTTCGATTTTCGAAACGTAGGTTCGCGGCACAGACATGCGTCCTGCCAGTTGCCGCTGGCTCAATCCACTGCGCAGACGCAGCGAGCGGATCGAGGTTGCCAGGTTCAGATGCCCGCGGCCCATCCCGGGCATCGGCATCATTACCGGTGGCGCAAGCACCACGGGTTCAGGCTCGGGTTCCTCGTCCAGGGACGAATGGCAGCGCCGGCAATTGTTATTGACTGTACGGAACTGAACCAGCAGGCAGTGATCGCAACGAACGACCTCCCTTGAATCTACCGGGGCAAGAGTCGTGGCCATCGGGTTGTGGGAGTGCCAGAGCGGGCTACTCCTTAAAGCTATGCAACAGAATCTAAATCGGGGGAAGAATTCGGCTGCAGGGACAATCTGCGGTACGTGCCCTGTGGAAGTCAAGGTTAAAATGCAGAAAGCCGCGAGTTTAAGCAGCGAAGGTGGAAGTGAAGCGGCGAAATCCCGCAACAGACAGGGCGAATGACATGATTGATCGCGAATCCGCGTGGTGTTTACTAACTGAGTTCACCCAGTCGGAAAGTTTGCGCAAGCACGCGCTGGCGGTGGAGGCTTGCATGCGCGCCTGCTCGCATAAATTTCCGGACAGATCGGGGAATTCAGCGGCGGGACTTGGGTTGTCTGAGGAAGATTTGTGGGGCATCGTCGGACTCGTTCACGATTTTGATTACGAGAAGTATCCCAGCTTGGATGACCATCCCTACAAGGGGAATGAGATTCTGAAGGAGCGTGGATGGCCGGAAGTGATCAACCGAGCCATCATGTCGCATGCCGAATACACCGGCGTCACGCGCGATACGCATATGGAAAAAGCTCTTTTCGCCTGCGACGAACTGGCTGGATTCATCACCGCCGTCGCTCTGATCAAGCCGGGGAAGTCGCTGACCGAGGTGGATGCGAAGTCGGTGAGAAAGCGGATGAAAGACAAAGCCTTCGCCCGCAAGGTGAATCGCGACGACATCATCAGCGGCGCCGCAGCTCTGGGCGTGGATTTAGATGAGCACATTGCGTTCTGTATTGAGGCGCTGAAGGGGATTGCTGGAGAGTTGGGTTTGGATGGGAGGGCGGCGAAGACGGCCTGAACTCGAACAACCCGAGTCGAGTTCGGATTGACCTTACATTCACGAACGCTGCTTCGCGCCAGAGTCTCCCAACAATTGTCTATTGTTGATTACGGGTTCGTCCATCGACTCTAGCCGCGCACTCCGCTATCTAAAGTCCCATCCTTCCGTCTAACGCGTGTCGAACGCGATCATGCTCGATCCGCAATGTCGTTCGCACATGCCAAGGAGCCCTCCAATGTCCCAAAGAAAAACTCTGCATCTAGTTTGGACCGCGAGCATACTACTCGCTTCCGCGGCACTGATCGCCTGCAATCAAACGAGCGGAAACACGACTACTGCTGCCGCGTCGGACGGAAAGCTGCCCATCACAACGCGCTCCGACGAGGCTCGGCAGGAATTCCTGCAGGGACGCGATCTCTCCGAGCGGCTGCTCGGGCAAGAGTCGTTGCAGCACTTCGATAAGGCGTTGTCGATTGACCCGGAGTTTGCGTCAGCCGAGCTGGCTCGGGCTAACAACTCTCCTACGACGAAGGAGTTTTCCGAACATTTAAAGAAGGCGGTCAGCCTGGCTGATAAGGCTTCCGACGCGGAAAAGTTGCTGATTCTTTCGAATGAAGCTGGTGCCAACGGTGATACCGAGAAACAGAAAAGCTATCTTGAGAAGTTAGTGGCAGCGTATCCCAACGACGAGCGGATGCAGTTCGCCGTGGGCACATATTATTTTGGCCAGCAGGAACTGGACGAGGCGGTAGCGCACTATAAGAAGGCGACGGAAATCGCTCCCAATTTTTCGCCCACGTACAACATTCTTGGCTACGCGTACCGGCAGCAGGGCGATTTCGCCGGCGCGGAGCGGGCTTTCAAGAAATATGTGGAGCTGATTCCGAACGATCCGAACCCTTATGATTCCTACGCCGAGCTGCTATTGAAGATGGGGCGGTTTGACGATTCGCAGGCGCAGTACCGCAAGGCGCTGACGATTGATCCTCACTTCCAGCCCTCGCATTTCGGACTTTCGGCGGCATTACTGTATGCCGGCAAAACCGATGACGCGCAGGCGGAGTTACAGAAGATGGCGGACCAGGCGCGGAATGACGGCGAACTGCGCACGGCTTACTTTGGGATGGCTGTGGTCGCTTCCGATGCAGGCAAATTCGACAAGGCCGTGCAGGTGATGGAAAAGGAATATGCGGTCGCACAGAAAACAAACGACGTCGCTTCCATGGCGGCCGATCTGCAAGCTGAGGGAAATATTCTTGCCGCAAAGGCGGACTATGTTGGCGCGCAAGGGCGTTTTGACCGGTCGTTCCAGATGATTTATGCCTCGGATCAGTCGCAAGGGGTTAAAGACAACGCGAAGTTGCTGCACGAATTCAATCTGGCGGGGATTGCGATTGGGAAAGAGGATTTCGCTTCGGCGCAGTCTCACGCCGAGGAGTTCCGCAAGGATGCGGAGGCCAGTAAGAATTCGGTGCAAATCAAACAGGCCCACGAGTTGACGGGAAGGGTTGCCCTAGGTGAAAAGGATTACGCCCAGGCTATTGCTGAGCTTGAGCAAGCGAATTTGCAGGATCCGCTCAACCTCTATCGGCTGAGCCAGGCGTATCGAGGCAAAGGCGATGCTGCGAAAGCACAGGATTATCTAGCCAAAGCCGCCGACTTCAATTCGTTGCCGATGCTTCGGTATGCCTTCATCCGGGCGAAGGCGCAGAAGATGGTGGCGCAGAAGGGGTGAGAGCTAATGCTCGCGTGGGGATGGGTGCATTAGCTCGTGCGCCCGGAGTTGTCTCGTCCGGAATTGCTATCGGATTATCTCCGCCACCTTGCCGCTGGCGATCAGTTCTGAAAGACGGGCGAAGTCTTTATACATGATGCGGTCTTTGTCGACAGTAGGACACACCGCTCGGATTGCCGCGTGCGCCGCCTGTCCGCGCTTCGAGGTTTTCAGCGGAGCGAGGAAGTCGATGGCCTGGGCGACGGCCATGGCTTCAATCGCCAGCACGTTGCACGTATTTTCCACGATGCGCTTCAGCTTGTTCGCCGCCGTCATGCCCATGGAGACGTAATCTTCTTTATTGCCCGAGGTCGTGATGGAATCGACTGATGCGGGATGCGCCAGCACTTTGTTTTCGCTGACCAAAGCCGCTGCCGTGACCTGCGGCATCATGAAACCGGAATTCAATCCTGCGCCTTGCGCCAGGAATGGCGGCAAACCCTCGCTCAGCGCGGGATTCACCAGCCGCTCGATCCGGCGCTCGCTGATGCCGGCGAGCGCGCTCAAAGCGATGGCCAGAAAATCCAGGGCGAAGGCGAGCGGTTCGCCATGGAAGTTGCCGCCGGAGATTACGTCGCCGGTGGTGGAGGCGCTTGCTTCGCTCGCGGGGCGGGCGAAGGCGCCCGTCCCTACATGAGCCGTGATGAATACCAGTGGATTGTCCACCGCTGAGTTTGCCTCGATCTCAAACACTTCGCGGCAATGGGCAAGAGTATCGCGCACTGCGCCGTGCACCTGCGGAATGCAGCGCAGAGAATATGCATCCTGCACCCGGCCGCAGTTGCGGTGCGATTCGCGAATCTGACTGCCTTCAAGCATCTTGCGCAGATTTGCCGCAGTCTTCATTTGCCCGGCGTGCGGGCGCGCTTTGTGAATTCGCTCATCGAAGGCAGCATCCGTGCCTTGCAAAGCGTCGCAGCAAAGACCTCCCAGGACATCGGCAGAATCTACCAGCGTTTCAGCAGCCAACAGCGCCAGCGTCCCGACGGCCAGCATTCCCTGCGTCCCGTTGATGAGAGAAATGGTTTCTTTTGCTTCGAGCACCAGCGGCTTAATCTGCGCTCGCTTGAGAGCGTCGGCGCTTGAAATGCGCGCGCCAGATGTGTCGATGCATTCGCCTTCGCCGATCAACGCCAGTGCGAGATGCGCCAGCGGAGCGAGATCGCCGCTCGCCCCCACACTTCCCTGCGACGGGACGAAGGGAGTCACCCCGCGATTCAGCATTTCGCACAGCGTATCGATGACGACGGCGCGAACGCCCGAATAACCCTTGGCCAGCGAATTGGCGCGCAGGAGCATCATGGCGCGGACTTCCGACGCAGCGAGCGGTTCCCCGATCCCTACCGCATGCGAGCGCACCAGATTGACCTGCAGCTCGCGAATCTGTTCCCCTACGATGCGCACATCGCTCAGCTTGCCGACGCCGGTGGTGATGGCGTAAGCGAGTTTGTCATTGGTGACAATCTCATCGACCACCGCTCGCGCTCGGTCAACGGCCTCGCGAGCGTCGCCCGACAAAAGCACCGGCCGGCGTTCGGTTGCGACTTCGCGCACCGCTTCCAGAGTGAGATCGTTTCCGTTGATGTGAAGTGCGTTCAAGTAGATTTCCTGTTTCGCTTGCCCACCGCGGCCCGAAACACCGTTAAATATTTTTCGGGTAAGGCTGCAACTTTCATCTCCGAATCCGTGACAATGTGAGTCGTCTCGCCTTCCGCCAGCAGCGCACCGTCGGTTGCGCGCCGCAGCTCATAACCAAAGTGGACGACAGAGTCGCGCACGTTCAAGAGTTGCGTGCGCACAAGAACTTCCTCATCGTAGCGAACCGGAAAGCGATAGCGGCATTTGGCTTCGGCGACGGCGATGAAGCGTCCATCTTCGCTTTCCATATCTCGATAGGAGAAGCCTAACTGGCGCAACAACTCGACCCGGCCTACTTCGAACCAGATGAAATGATTGGAATGGTAGACCACTCCCATTTGATCAGTCTCTGCATAGCGCACGCGCAGCCGCGTCTCGTTAATTGCTGAATGCGTGACCGCCTGAGGATGGTTCGAGTTCACTTCCCGCTCCACGCCGGCTTGCGCTTTTCGAGGAATGACAGAATGCCTTCGCGGAAATCTGCCGTAGTGCGGATCGCGGCATTCTCACGCACGGCTGCGTCGATCTGAGCATCCAGTTCGGCGTGCGCATGATCGGTGAGCAGTTGCTTGGTCGCGCGCAAAGACGATGGACTGTTTTCCATCAACTGCGCGGCCAACTCCCGCGCCCGTCTTATCAGATTTTCCGGCGCCACGATTTCGTTGATCAATCCCATGCGTAGCGCTTCCTCCGCGCCGATGATGCGCCCTGTCAGCAATAGATCGCGCGCCTGCTTCTCCCCGACCTGGCGCAATAGGAAAGTAGAAACGATCGCAGGCACAAAGCCGATACGTACTTCGGTATAGCCCAATTTCGCTTCGGGTACCGCCAGAGTGAAGTCGCACAACAAAGCCAGGCCGGTGCCGCCGGCAATGGCAGGCCCGTTCACCGCAGCAATCGTAACCTTCGGGAATTCGTAAAGGGAACGGAACAGGCGAACCATCGTTTCCGAATCTTTCAGGTTTTGTTCCGGCGAGCGGCCAATCAGTGCTTTCAAATTTTCCAAGTCCATGCCGGACGAAAAGGCCTTGCCTTCGCCCGTAAGAATCAGCACGAGCGCATCGGACAGCTCTACTTCCTTCAGCGCGTTCAACAGATCGTCAATCAATTCAAAGCTGATGGCATTGCGCTTTTCCGGACGGTTCAGTGTGATCGTTGCGATGCCGGAATCGTATGTGAGTTGAATTGTCTTGAAGTTCATTTCGTAGCTTCGTTAAGGAAAATCAAATCGCCGAAATTAAATCATCATCGACGGAATTTGTGTAACGCGCGCCCATTTCTGCAGACGCGCGCAGTAACGTATCCAGCGGTTTCAGCGGAGGTAACTCCGCGCCATGCGGCCTCAGGGTTTCAATCACGGTCTCGGTCGCAATATTGCCGACCAGTGCGTCTTGTGCGAAAGGGCAGCCGCCGAGTCCGCCGATTGCCGAATCGAAGCGGCGGCAACCGGCGTTGTATGCGGCGAGAATCTTAGCGGCTGCGTGTTCGGGACGGCTGTGCAAATGCACGCCGATCTCGAGATAATCGTACTTCGTCATCACCGCGCCAACGAGTTCGCTGATCTGTTCTGGCGCTGCCATGCCGACCGTGTCGGCCAGGGAAATCATGCGCAGGTTATCAACTTCCATCAGCGAGATGGCTTCGATGACCTCGTCCACATTCCACAGATCGCCATAGGGGTTGCCAAATGCCATCGAGATGTAAACGACCACGTCCAAAGCAGCATCGTCAGCTTTCTTCTGGATTTTTTCCAATTCTTCGAGCGCGTCCTCCGCTGACTGATTCTGATTCTTGCGCAAAAAAGTTTCAGAAATCGAATAAGGAAATCCGAGCGTGTGAACTGCATGCGTATCAATCGCCCGCTGCGCGCCTTTTTCGTTGACCATGATGCCGATGATCTCCACGTCGTCGGGCGGATCGAGTTCCTTCAATACCTCTTCCGAGTCTGCCATCTGCGGCACAGCTTTCGGCGAAACGAACGAGACCGCATCGATGTGCTTGAATCCTGCGCTGATCAATGCTTGCAGGTAGGCGCGCTTGATGTCAGACGGTATCTGGCCTTTCAGCCCTTGCCAGGCATCGCGTGGACACTCGATAAGTTTCACGGCTTCGGACATATTGAACGATCGGGCGATTGAGTGATCGAGCGATTGCAAAAGAAAAGCGACGAGGGATCAATGGCTCAATCGCTCAATGACTCAATGACTCAATCTCTACGTTTGCAGCACTCCTACCTTGAACTCCAGCACGTCTGGATTCAGCGCCGACGCCTCGAGAGCCTGCGTAATGGCGTCCCGCGTTTCTATGGGATCGATGATCTTGTCGATCCACAGCCGGGCTGCACCGTAACGTGGATCAGTTTGCTCGTCGTACGTACGCTTGGTCGACTCGAACAATTCTTTCTTTTCTTCTTCGCTCAGCTTTTTGCCGCCGCGTTCCAGTTGTTTCACCTTGACTTCCACCAGCGTTCCCGCTGCGGAGTCTCCGCCCATCACAGCGTACCGCGCAGTCGGCCAGGCGAAGACGAAGCGCGGATCGAAAGCCTTGCCGCACATCGCATAATGTCCCGCGCCGAAAGATCCTCCGACGATGACGGTAATTTTTGGCACAACGGAATTCGACACTGCATTCACCATCTTCGCGCCGGCTTTGATGATGCCGCTCCATTCCGCGTCGCGGCCCACCATGAAGCCGTTCACGTCGTGAAAGAAAATCAAGGGAATCAAATTCTGATTGCAGTCCATGATGAAGCGCGCGGCTTTTTCTGCCGATTCCGTGTAGATGACTCCGCCGAATTCGATCCGTTTATGGCCTTCGTGATCAGTCTGCTGAGCGTGCAGTTTCTGGTTGGCGACAATGCCTACAGCAAAGCCACTGATGCGTCCGTAACCGCAGATCAGAGTCTTTCCGTATTCCGGTTTGTATTCGTCGAAGCGGCTGCCGTCGAGCACACGCATGAGAATCTCTTTCATGTCGTAGGGGCGTGCAGGCGAGGAATCATAAATGCCGTAAATTTCCTCGGCAGCCAGCGCAGGATCGACTGGCTTTTTGCGGTCCCACGGAGATTGGCGGCGGTATCCCCATTTTTCGACGATGGAGCGAATCCTCGTCAAGCAAGCCTTATCGTCGGGTTCTCGGAAATCCACGGTGCCACTGATGCCTGCGTGCATGGCCGCGCCGCCCAAATCCTCCGCCGAAACCTTCTGTCCGATCGCAGCTTGCACCAACGCAGGTCCGGCCAGGAACAATCCGCTGCCGTCGGTCATCAGAACGTGATCGCACATCACCGGCAGATAGCCGCCACCAGCCACGCACATGCCCATGATGGCCGCGGTTTGTGGAATACCCAGAGCGGACATGACAGCATTGTTGCGGAATACACGGCCGAAATCGTCGGTGTCTGGAAAGACATCTTCTTGCAGCGGCAGAAACACGCCCGCCGAGTCCACCAGATAGATTGTTGGAACGTGATTCTCGATCGCGATGTTCTGGGCGCGAATCACTTTCTTCGATGTCATGGGGAAAAATGCGCCTGCCTTCACCGTGGCGTCGTTCGCGATGATCATCACCATGCGAGTGTGAATGCGCGCGAGACCCGTGATTACGCCGGCAGCCGGCGCGCCCCCCCACTCTTCATACATTCCGTGCGCCGCGTAAATCCCCAGCTCGAAAAAAGTCCCAGGATCGGCAAGCAACTCAATGCGCTCACGCGCAGTGAGCCGGCCTTTCGCATGCTGATTTTCGATGGCCTTGGGGCCGCCGCCCTCGCAGATTTTCTCGCCTTCATTGCGCACCTGCGACATGAGATCGGCCAGAAAACGCATGTTGGCCTCGAAGCGCGCCGAGGTGGGATCGACTTTCGTCGTCAGAACGTTGGACGCCTGAGACGAAGCAACGGCGGGAGCTTCAACACGATCAGTCATGGGTAAGAGAGCGGACTGTTTACGGTATACCACTCCGGCGGGAGCGCGCAACGCAAGGCAGATCCGGGTAGTGGTTCGGTTTGAATTCGTTTTGAAAGGGCGCGGCTTCAGCCGCGCCGTAAATGCCTCAAAATCAATCGCGGCGCTCGCAGAGCCAACACGCACTCCCGCGAAAGCCGGTTCGTCCCATCCTCCGACCGCAGCCGCAATACCCACGCGCCGTCGCGCTCATCGAGATGAAAGAAGTCTCCGGGCATCGGTGCTATGAGGCGATTTTAAGCCTTGTCATTCCTCACCGGGCTAAAAGCCCGGTGAGGAACCTGCTATCCTTTGGAGGAGGAGCGGACTAAGCCTCTAGACGATAACTTCTGAACTTTTCGGCAACAGTTACGCGGGTGGCTCTGGCTCTTTCACGGCGGTAACACGGGTTCAAATCCCGTCGGGGACGCCAAGATTCTAGAGGGGTTAGTTGCGTTGGCTATTTCGGCGCTTCTCGCCGATCACGATGGAGTCACGATAGAGGTCGAGAAGGTCTCAGATGGAAATGCGGGTTCCCGCTGAAATATGGGGCCCCAATGGCGTTGGGAAGAATGTCTATCGAGAGCTGCCTGCCAGCAGAGGCGCACAAACAATATATCCGTCTGCGCAATCAAAAAAGCGAGACGGCGCGGGAGAGCTACCAGACCAAGCTCACCGGTATTAGAAGGGAAAGCGCGGCACGAGGGGTCTTGCGATCTGGCTATCAAGACCTCGCTGAATGGAATGTGACCGAGGAGTTCATCGGCCAATATGCCTATAGCTGGTTTGAAGCCGCCATCGAGACGTGCAAACTTTACGAGATTCCCCTTGATCAAGATCGCTGCAAATGCATCGAAAACGGCGTTCGGGATTTGCTGGTTGCTCAATATCGAAATTCGCTAAAAAACACCGCGTCAGGGGGCTCGAAATTCACTTGTGGAGCGCATTAAGGGTTGTCGATTTCCAATTTTTAATAGGGTCCAGATCGACCTTGAAAAGGCGAGGGTCGAAAGTCAGCGACAACGGAGGGAGCATATGCCACGAAGTCTGACTCCTGAAGAAAAAAATGTTCTTGCGGTGCTATCTGATCCGCCAGAACAACTCCAACTGGACCAGTTAGCTCAACGCGCCTCAATGCAGGATGAACGAGCAGGTTTGTTGAGAGCCATCGATAGTCTGCGTATTCGTGGCTTCGTAAAGTTCATTCCGCTCAAAGATAACAATGCGCTAGTTGATGCGGCAAACATCACCATATTGCCCTCAGGTCTGAAGTTCGTAGAAGAAGCGGAGCCTCCTAACAGTGCGAGTACGGCCACCAGTGCAACGAGTCGCGGTCAGACGAAGCTGCGCACTGCGATTGTCATCAACATCCTGATTGCGTCGCCATCGGATGTAAGCGAAGAGAGGGACGTGGCTACTGGGGTGATCTATTCGTGGAATGCAGCGCATTTTGAGAGTACTGGCATCATGCTGAACCCCATCAGGTGGGAGACCCACTCGTTCCCCGCGTCTGGAGACCGGCCTCAGGCGATCATTAACAAACAGATTGTTGATCGAGGCGACCTGCTAGTTGGAATCTTCGGATACCGCCTAGGGACGCCAACGGGCGAGGCCCAGTCTGGCACGATTGAGGAAATCGAACGATTTCGGAAGACCGGCAAGCAAGTGGCGCTGTACTTTTCGACTGCGCCGGTACCGCGAGATGTAGACCGAGAGCAACTGAGGGCGCTTGAGGAATATCAGGAGGAGCGAAAGAAGGATACTTTGTACTCTACTTTCGATTCACCTGAGGAGTTGCGCCGACATTTGACGCAGCATCTGCCTAAGATAGTTTCAGAGGTGCACACAAAGCTCCGAGAGACAGGCGAACTTGAGGGTCTTCAAGAGGAAATTCAGAAGATTGAAAGCAAATCAGAGCAAAAACTGTCGCAAATTACAAACGAAACAACGGACCAAGTCCCGCTTGCTGACTTACTCTCGGAATTAGAAGATGATCTCGCGTGCACTGAGGCTCCCCAGCTCGGTGTCGCGTACCGTCGGCCTTACAACAATGTTTGGAAAGCAAATCGGAACAAATTTAAGCTTCCTGAACCTCTTCGAGCTGAGTTGACGCGCGTCTACCGTAAGATCGATAGCTGGTCCGATGTCGTTGAGTCTGGATTGAATCCGAACCTGGGAAGCATGGAACTCATGCAGATCGTCGTGGCGCTGAAGAGTGAGCTCCCGACTGTAATTAAACAGCTTAGCGAAATTATCGCGAAAAATAATCCGCCCTCGGTATGGTCGAGACTCTGATAGCATCGGTTCGCACGCATACCGGAGACTAGAATCGCCTGCTCCCGGCGGTAACACTTTTCGCTAACCATCTCCACGGAAGCCACTTCGCTTAGTCCGTTTGAAACCCGATCACGCTGTGGCAGGCGGCCTATCCCTTCGAGTTCCCTGCGAAAGGGTGGAACTGCTGCTGCCTCAGCAGATTTCCACAGGCCCATTGTGACATCTGACCTTGTCCACAGCCCACGACTTGCGCAATCATGGTTGAGACCGTGACAGCTGGCAGAGCCAAATCGGCTGCGCCCGGAAGTCGTTTGTTACCTATACTTTAGTACCTAAGTTCTTTGAAATCCCGATCTTGCGAGGAATTTCCCGCTAACGTGGTGATTCCAGAGATTATGTAAAAAAGGGGGGGAGAGGGGTGCCCTCGAAAAAAAGGCGAAGCGCACGTAAAGCGGCCCGCGAACCAACCAGCCCCCATGAATTTATTTTCGATGAGGAATCCGGAAGCCGGGAACCCGAGCCCGAAACTAATCCCGCTTCTCCATCCACTCAGCCAACCGGCAACCATCGTCCTCGAGCAGGAAAGTTCCCGTCCCGAAGCACTCGCCGAAGATGCGGTGTGTGTCGTGGTCGCGCGCGGCGCGAGTAATCCATTGCTTGCCGACCTCGTACTGAGAAGCCGTGAACCACTTTTGCGGCAATACTTCTACCAGCCCGGCCTGCAGGTAGATGACGAAAAGCGCGAACGCCGGATCGTCGGGACTCATCGCTTTATAGCTGGTGGGAACGATGAGTTCATCGACGGCCGCAAGTTCTGCCGGAACTTCAATCTTGTGCATGCCTGGTGTTAGAGAGAGCGGAACTTCAAAGTCTGCGATTGGCGCACTAGTGGCGTAGATGCGATCCGATGATTGCTTGAACCAGCCTGCAATTTCAGCGAGGTCGAACCCTTTAAGCTGATCAACCTCGAAAGCCGTGAAGCGGATATTTCGCCCTTCCGGACACCAGATTCCCAGCGATTGCGGCGAAGCAAGAAAGGGTCGGCAATATGTGTTCAAGGCCAGCCGCGGTTTCTCGGGTTCGTGCTCTGGCGCAAGACTGACGACGTACCCAAGCGCACCCTGCTCGCCGTGGTGGGTCCAAACAAAGTTCTGCCTTGAAGGAGAAAGAAATGCAGGAAAGGTCTTCCAATACCACGGCGCCGGGCCGACGGTGTGATCAAGTTGTTGCCGGATGCTGGTCAGATTTGGGGTGGGCATGAGAGGAATTGAGCGATTGTGCGATTGAGTCATTGAGCGATTGAAAATCTTGGGCTGTACAATCGCACAATGACTCGATCACCCAATCGCTCAATCAACTGGCCACGCCAGCGCCCTTCACATTGGCTCGAATAAACTTGACGATGTCATCCATTGCCGTGCCCGGTTGAAAGATCGCCGCTACGCCGAGTTTTTTCAGTGCGTCGATATCCTGGTCGGGAATAATTCCACCTACCAGCACGAGAACATCATCCATTTTGTTTTGCTTAAGCAGGTCCATGACGCGCGGTACGATCGCATTGTGGGCGCCGGAGAGAATCGACAGGCCAATCACCTGCACGTCTTCCTGCAGCGCCGCGCTGACGATCATCTCCGGCGTCTGCCGCAGGCCGGTGTAAATCACTTCCATGCCGGCGTCGCGCAACGCGCGGGCAATCACCTTGGCGCCGCGGTCGTGACCATCGAGCCCCGGCTTCGCCACCAGCACGCGAATCTTAAGATCGGGCATCGCGGTCGTCCGAATGATGCTTGATTAGTTTGTAGACCGGTCGTAGAGCCAGTGAAGATAAAAGAACCCAATTAAAGAGTTGCAGAAGGATAGACCACGGCCAGCGATGTCGGAGCACGAAGTCGGCAATACTGATTCCAAGCATTATTCCGAGCATGAGGAAACAGATGCATACCCAAAGCAAAGACCGGACGGTAACGTCTGAGTTAACGTCTGCTCCATTCCACCAGCCGTTCCTTGATGCATCGTTGAGTTGCTCGAACATGCGGGTATTATAAGCCAGAGTGGTTGTGACCCCTGAACCTCTTCTGGCTAAAGCGTCTTCGTATCCAGACTCTGCCATAAATACCAGCAGGCCACGGTGCGGTAAGGTTCCCAGCACTTGGCGATCTTCTCCATCTGCTCGGGGCTGGGAAGCGTGATCTTTAGCTTTGGACTCTTCTTTGCAGCCGCAGATTTCTTCGTTTTTGCTTTCGAAGATTTTTTCGCGATCACTGCCTTAGCCTTCTTTACTTCGAGATAGTGCTTGTACATCGCCATCCGGATTCCGAAGTCGCCTGTCGGCAGCACGTTCTCGCGATTGAGCGTAAACATTAGAAACATCTGCGCGGTCCACACGCCGATGCCTTTGACCTGCGTCAAATGTTCAATCACCTCGTGGTCGGGCAATTCCGGCAGCCGCACGAAATCGAGCAGTCCCGCCGCCGTCTTCGCCGCCAGATCTTTCAGATATGCTGATTTCTGTTTCGACAGTCCAGCGCTGCGCATTTGCTCATCGCTCAGCTTGAGAATGCCCTCCGGCATAAGCGGTTCCCCTGCGAGCGCCGCAAATTTGTTAAAGATCGTCACTGCGGCTTTTCCGTTCAGTTGCTGGTAAACGATGGCCTCCGCTAGGCTGTGAAACTCCGGCCGCCCCATGCGCATGCGGCAGGGGCCAATGCGTTCAATGATTGCCCGCATGACCGGATCGGATTTCTTGAGATGGACAAGAGCCTTTCGCATGGCCTTTACATTTACCACAAAACTTCAGCGCAAGCGAATAAAAAACGAAAATTGACGCAAGGCTTCGGCTACTGCTCCTTTTTGACCGCAATCCCCAGTACCTCGAATCTTGCACCGCGCACCAAACTCGCAGCTCCCAGGAACGCTCGCGCAGGAAAATCGCCGTGGAAGTAGGTTTTATAAACGGCGTTGAAGGTATCGTAGAGTTTCAAGTCCGTACAGAAAATCTGCACTGAGACCACGTCGTCCATAGTTAGGCCGGCAGACTCAACTGTTTGCTTCACGCCGTCCATCACCAGGCGTGCCTCGTCCTCCGCGCTCGCTGGCGGCGCATCCGTCTTTGCATCGAGTCCGATGTGGCCCGCGATGTAAAGCGTGTTGCCCACCAGCACGCCGTCGCTGAAGGGGAGCGCCTTCATGGCGGCCGGGCGTGTCTTAACGATGTACTTGCGGTCCGCCGCGCCTGCCGATACACAGCACGTAAGAAGTATGAACAGCCCGATCATCTTATGCAGTCTCATTGGATTTTCCTCATTGGTAGATTGAAACGCTGGATATGCAGGGTAACACCGTCAGCGAAAGGCAGCCACCAACAGTCCGCCAAGCCCTCCACCCAACACCACCCACAAACTGTCTCCCTTTTCCCGTGAGGCGTCCCGGCGTAATCTAAGACCTAGAGCACAGTCCGGGCCGGCTCATGCGCTGGCCGTGAAATTTTTGGGAGGAATGCAATGGCAGCATTGGTAGTCGGCACCAAAGCGCCGGAATTTGAATTAAAAGCGATGGATGGCCGAACATTCATACTCCGGGACGAACTGGTGCACGGGCCGGTCGTGCTGGCGTTTTTCAAAGTGTCCTGTCCAACCTGCCAGTATGCATTTCCGTTTCTCGAGCGTCTGCACCGAGCTTATGGACGCCGTGCCTCCGGAAAACAGAGTGTGACTTTGGTTGGGGTCTCACAGAACGATCCCAAACAGACCGCTGCGTTTACCAAAGAATTTGGTGTGACGTTTCCCGTGCTGCTCGACGATCGGGAAACGTATCGCGTCTCGAATGTCTATGGCCTGACCAATGTGCCCACTGTATTTTGGATTGCCCAGGATGGCGAGATCGAAGTTTCCAGTGTCGGCTGGGTGAAGGCCGATTTCTCAGAGATCAATCGCAAGATCGCCGAGTCGGGAAAGATCGCTCCGGCCACGGTTTTCAAGCCTGGTGAAGACGTCCGTGATTTCCGCGCCGGTTGAAGCTCGAAGAATTGATCCCGCGGTTCGCGGGGCTCATTTAAAAACTCATAACTAAGGTTGCTAAACTAAAGAGGGCGTGAATCGTGCCAACCCACCGAAAGGCCACTCGTCTACGGTACACTCGGACAATCGTCTGAAGGCCTACGGAAAAGCTGGCCTACCGTGCCCTTAATCTCCTCCACGTTACGACTAAACTCGTTGTGTCCATTACAATTCCCCCAAGTCAAAACACGGCGATTTTGTAGGGCGCAAATATTCCAATGCGTTTTGAGGGGAAGACACTAAATTTATGCGAGCAATCCTGACCAAGGGTGCCCTGATTTGCGTCATTACGACTGTTAGCCTATCGGGCTTTGGGGAGGGATTCTTTGCCGAGCCGGTCGCGACTTCTGCTGCGCCAGCGCCAGCCGCAAAACGCGAAGTTGTGTCGGCGCGTCTGCCGGGCGCTGCCTTTGCTGCAATGGAAACCATCAACCCAGAACATATTCGCTGGCATGTTCGTTATCTCTCGCACGACTTGCTGGAAGGGCGCGGAACCGGACAGCGCGGTGGCGATATTGCGGCCGAATACATCGCGACACAATTTGCCGAGTATGGATTGAAGCCCGCCGGGGAAAACGGATCGTATTTACAAAAAGTGCCGCTGGTCGGTATTACAACACTGCCGGAGACACGGTTCGCGCTGGTTCCGAAGCAAGGCGCGGCGATGAACCTGAAGCCGCTCGAGGAATATGTTGCCTACGACCGCACGCAGCAAGCTGAGTCGGATGTGGATGCCGACATTATCTACGTGGGCTACGGCATCGAAGCTCCGGAATATAACTGGGACGATTACAAAGGCGTGGATGTGCGCGGTAAGGTGCTGCTCATGCTGGTGAACGAGCCGCCATCCGACGATCCAAAGTTTTTCAAGGGCAAGGCACTTACCTATTATGGGCGCTGGACTTACAAATACGAAGAGGCGGCGCGCAAGGGCGCGGTGGGCGTGATTCTGGTTCATAGGGACGACATGGCGAGTTATGGTTGGGAAGTGGTGCGGAATTCAAATTCAGGAGAGCATTCCTATCTGAAACTTGAGGGGCCCGCGCTGCAGGTTGCGTCATGGGTACATCTGGATGTGGCGAAGAAGCTCGCAGCGAGTGCAGGCATGGATCTGGACAAGATGATGATGGATGCCCGCTCGCGCGAGTTTCATCCCGTGAGCCTTGGAGTGAAGTTGAAGGCGCATATGGTGAGCAAGGTGCGCAATTTTGAATCGAACAATGTGCTGGCCATCCTGCCCGGCTCCGACCGCAACTTGAAGGGTGAGGCGGTGATGTACACCGCGCACTATGATCATTTCGGCATCCGTCCTGAAATGCCGGCGGGCAACAACATTTTTCACGGCGCCGCCGACAATGCGACGGGCTGCGGCATTTTGCTGGAGGTGGCGCGGGCGTTCAGCGTGGCCAAAGACCGGCCAGGCCGCTCGATAATTTTCGCGGCCGTCACGGCGGAAGAGCAGGGACTGCTTGGGTCGGAATATTTGGGCAAGCATCCGCCGATTCCAGCAGGGAAGATTGCGCTCGATTTGAATTATGACAACGTACTGCCTCTAGGTGCGCCGGAAGAAGTCGAAGTCTCGGGTGCGGAGCGGACAACTTTCTATCCGTGGGTACAGGCGACTGCGAAGGATTTCCGCTTGGCGATTCGACCGGAAGCTTTCCCGGAGCAGGGAACTTACTACCGCTCCGATCATTTTAGTCTGGCACGTGTGGGCATTCCATCGTTCTCGATCGACCAAGGCGTGAAGTTCAAAGGTCACGATGAGGCTTGGGGCCGGGCACAGGAGAAAGAGTTCGTCGAAAATCGCTATCACCGGCCGAGCGATGAATACCATCCGGAGATGGATTTCGTCGGCGATGCAGCCATGGCACGATTCGGATTCGCTCTTGGCTGGGAGGCGGCCAGTCTTACTCGTCTTATCGGTTGGCAAAAGGGCGACGAATTTGAAGCGGCGAGAGTGAAGAGCCAATAAGCTTGGTACCTCGTGTCTGGCAAACTGGAAGTCAGGTCCGCGTTTCGTTAGCTCCTGCGCAGGCTACCCGAACCAAAACAATCAACAATCAAAAATCAACAATCAGCAATTCCCGCTCTGCGTCTTCACGACTCCGTGGTGAAATGAATTTCCCATGGCAAAGCGGGTGAGCGTCGATCGTTGGTTGTTTACGGTGACCATGCTGCTGGTGTTTGTCGGGCTGGTCATGGTTTTTTCGGCCTCGGCGGTGATGGCGCGGGAACGCTTTGGATCTCCGTATGCATTCCTGCTGAAGCAGTTAATCTGGGCCTCGGCGGGACTGGTTGCGATGGTGATAACGATGCGGCTGGATTACCGACGCTACCGGCATCCAGCACTGGTGTTCTCCTTTATGGGGCTAACCACACTGCTGCTTATCTCAGTTTTCTTTCTGGACCGCTCCCACAATACTCACCGCTGGATTCACGCGGGAGGATTTTCTTTCCAACCCTCCGAGCTTGCCAAGCCGGCGCTGATTCTGTTTCTCGCTTATTTCCTCGAAAGCCGATCGAGGGCGGTGTCAGCTTCCGGATCGAATTCCGTGCTGTGTCCGATGCCGAGTTTCCTGGACGACTGGCGCAACACGCTCTTGCCCGCCGCCACGCCCGTCGCAGCGTTGCTGGGGCTGATCGTACTGCAACCCGACCTGGGTACTGCCATTGCCTGTGCGGGTGTCGCGGCATGCATCTTTTATGTGGCGGGTCTGAGGCTGCGATATTTCGGGTACGCGTTTGGGGCATCGCTGCTGCCGCTGTATTTCCTGATCTTTCATGTGAGCTTTCGGCGCGACCGTATTCTGGCCTTTATGAATCCCTATGCCGAGCGGCAAAAGGCGGGATTTCACCTGATTCAATCTCTAATCGCAGTCGGCACTGGCGGGATCACCGGAACCGGTTTGATGGAGGGCAAGCAAAAACTGTTTTACTTGCCGGAGCCTCATACTGACTTTATTTTTGCCGTGACCGCGGAAGAACTGGGACTTGTGGGCGCGATGTTTGTCGTGATGCTGTTCGCCATCTTTCTATGGCGCGGGATGCGAACCTCGTGGCGGACGGAAGATTTATTCGGAAGATATCTCGCAGTGGGAATCACCAGCATGGTGGTTCTGCAGGCATTCATCAACATCAGCGTGGTGCTGGGCATGATGCCGACCAAGGGTATCCCGCTGCCGCTGGTGTCGTATGGCGGCTCGTCTCTGTTTGTGACGCTCGCATGCGTAGGCGTGCTGTTGAATATTACGAAGCAGACGGAATGACCAACCGCTTCCCCGGCGGCGCCAAAGCCCTAGGGATCCCTCGACTCCGCAAGCGCTTCGCATTCACGAAGCGTTTGTTCCGCTCAGGATGACAATTCAACGTGGTTTATAGTCACCTTATGCGTGCCATTCTGGCGGGCGGCGGGACGGGAGGGCATGTGATCCCGGCGCTGGCCATCGCCAACGAACTCAAGAAAAGTTATGCAGCCGAGGTGCTGTTCATCGGGACGGCGCGCGGGATTGAGAATCGCCTGGTGCCGGCGGCAGGATATCCGCTGCAACTGGTGCGGGTGGGGGCGCTGAAAAACGTAAGTTTTATGACGCGTGCGAAGACCGCATTCTACTTGCCGCACGCGGTCTGGGACGCGGGCCGCATGTTGAACGAATTCGCTCCGGATGTGGTGATTGGCGTGGGCGGATATGCCTCTGGGCCGGCGATGCTGGCAGCGGTGGTGAAACATATTCCGACGCTGGCGTTTGAGCCGAACGTGGTTCCGGGATTTGCAAACCGAGTGGTGGCGCGATTTGTCTCCGGTGCAGCCGTGCACTTTGAGGAGACGGCGAAATATTTCCGTCACACAGAGGTGACAGGAGTGCCGGTGCGGCAGGCATTTTTTGATATTGAAGCGAAGCGCAGCGGGACACCGACTCTGCTGGTCTTCGGTGGAAGCCAGGGAGCGCACGCGATCAACGACGCGATGATCCGCTGTCTGCCTGAGCTGCGCCGGCAAGCGCCGGGCATTCACATCATTCATCAGACCGGCGAGCGTGATTATAATGACGCGCTGGCTGCATATGGGAGTTTGGGCGAATCGGCGGAGGTGTCGAAGTTTATCGAAGACATGCCGTCCGCGTTCTCTCTCGCTGACTTGGTGGTATGCCGGTCGGGCGCGAGTACGGTCGCGGAGATCACGGCGGCGGGAAAGCCTGCGATTTTCGTGCCGTTTCCGCGCGCGGCCGACGATCACCAGCGCGTGAATGCGGAGGCGCTGGAGCGCGAGGGAGCGGCCGTGGTTGTCGAGGAATCGAAGCTGGAGGGAGTCTGGCTGGCGGAGACGATCGCTGCGTTACTAAATGATTCGCGGCGGTTGCAGGCGATGAGCGATGCGGCGCGGAGTTTAGCACATCCGAATGCGGCGCGGGATATTGCGGCGATGGCGGTAAGGGTGGCGGGAGTGGAGAAATTTGGTAACTGAGTAATCGGGTAATTTAGTAATTTGTATTTCGGTGTAACCGAGCGGCAAATTACTCAATTACCAAATTACAAAATTATTACTTAATTTGTTATCCATGTTTGCCAAGATTCAGCAGATACATTTTGTAGGCATTGGCGGGATCGGCATGAGCGGGATCGCCGAGGTACTGCTGAATCTCGGCTACAGAGTTTCGGGATCGGACCTGAAGAGTTCTACGGTCACGCAGCGGCTGGAAGGAATTGGCGCAGCAGTCTTTGAGGGACATCGCGCCGAAAATATTGCCGGGGCCGAAGTGGTGGTGACGAGTTCCGCGATCGCGGCGGAGAATCCTGAGGTCGTTGAAGCTCACAAACTGCATGTGCCGGTTATTCAACGGGCCGAGATGCTGGCGGAGTTGATGCGGTTGAAATATGGGGTTGCGATCGCCGGCATGCATGGGAAGACCACGACCACTTCCATGGTCGCAGCGGTGCTGGCTGCGGGCGGCCTTGATCCTACAGTAGTGGTCGGCGGGCGCGTGGATGCGATGGGATCTAATGCGCGCCTCGGTAAATCGCAATATCTGGTGGCCGAAGCGGATGAGAGCGACCGGTCGTTTCTGAAGCTCTCGCCAATTCTTTCGGTGGTGACCAACATCGACCGTGAGCACATGGATTGTTACCGCAATATGCGGGATGTGAAGAAAACGTTTCTGGAGTTCATGGACCGTGTGCCGTTCTACGGGATGGTTGTGGTGTGCAATGACGATCCCACGCTGCGGCGGTTGCTGCCGGAGGTGCAGCGGCGGACAGTGACGTATGGGACGAAGCGCGGGTCGGATTTTCTGATCAAGGTTCATGGCACGAAGCCTGCAACGGGCGAGTCTGTGTCACCCACCTTTGCCGCAGAGAACGCGGCAAAAATGGGGCACCCACAGCCGTTGAGCCGGTTTCGCGTGAGCTATCGCAAGAAAGATTTGGGAGAGTTCACGCTGCACGTGCCGGGAGTGCATAACATCCTGAACGCGACTGCGGCAATTGCGGTGGGCGTGGGTCTGGATGTTGGCGTGGAGGCAATCCGTGCCGCGCTCGATCAGTTCCGCGGCGTCGACCGGCGGTTTCAATTGCGCGGGCGCGTTGCGGGTGTGAGCGTGATTGACGATTACGGACATCACCCGACCGAGATCAAGGCTACCCTGGCGGCAGCGCGGCAGTGCGGGTTTCGCAAGGTTCATGTGATCTTCCAGCCGCACCGCTATACGCGCACGCGCGATCTGGTCGAGGACTTCACCACTGCCTTTGGCGACGCGAATTCCCTTTTCGTTCTTGATATTTATGCGGCGAGTGAAAAGCCGATCGAGGGCGTCAGCGGGGAAGCATTGGCGAGAGCTATTCGCAAAAATGGCGGGCCGGATGCGCACTATATGAGTTCGTTCGCGGATGCGGTGAACTCAGTCGCGGCGGCGGCTCAGGACGGGGACATGATTCTTACCCTGGGCGCGGGCAACGTATCGCAGTTGGGGCCGATGATTCTGGAAAGGCTCAAAGAAATCGACGGCCATGGAAGCGCAAAGTGATAAAATTACATATGAGCATGTGTATGCTTATGTGCATACAGAAGGGTGACGGTAATGAAAACAGCCAGATTGCAGGTTTTGACGACACCCGCTTTCCGGGATTGGCTGCGCAAAGAGGCGAGCAGGGCGGGAATCAGCGTGGGGGAACTAGTCCGCACACGCTGTGAGCGAAGGGCGGGCGACGAAGAGGCCGCGTTGGCGGATCTGACAGCGCTTCTCCGCAAAGAAGTGACTGCGACACGAGCCGTGGTGCGACGCAACCTGGACGAAACACGGGCGATTCTCAGCGATCTGAGAGCACGCCGCAAAGCAGATGCGGCAGGAGACCGGGTATGAGCGTGTTCAGCGAGGCGGTTGCTGCCGTGCAGTCGGCTTTGAAACTCTCAGACGAATTGCGCCGAGCATCGCAGGACCTCAAGGATATGGCCGTGGAGATACGCGACCACGACCGCCGGATCACACGACTGGAAGCGCAGTGGGAGACGGCTGCGCTACTGTCGAGAAGGCGGCTGGAATAGAGCGATTGGACTTGTATGATTTACTGCTAACGGATCGGCGCGAAGCTCGTCCAATCTGCCATAAGGGAATATGGCGATGAAATCGACGCAAGGATGGGGATGGTTGGCGGCTGGAATCATAGCATTGGGCTTGAATGGGATTTATCACGACGGCGGCGCGGCTTGGGCTCGCCGGAATGTTGGTCAGGTCATCGAGCGAATCGAGAGCCGCACGGGTCCCGTACTTGCTTTGGCTGCGGGACGAGCTGATTGGTTCTTGACCCAAGCTAAAATCACCGCCGCGCAGGAGCAAACCGCATCCTGCCGCGCAGCCACCGCCGTGGCGCGCTTCCAGACGAAGATGGCTCGAACCCAGACGGGCATGGCTAGGATCGAGGAGATGTCGGCGCGGGAAGAAGCTGCTTTGGCTCGTGTCGAGGCGAATCGGGCGCGGATTGAGGCTCAAGTCACTCGCGCACGCTTTGAACCGGCGACGTTTAATCCCGTTGCGTGCCCGCATTTGCGGGTGAAGGTTCCGCGCGTGCAGATTTTGGCTCCAGTAGTGCATGTCGATCTAGGATCGATGTAGACGGCGTTTGCCTGATCTTCCTCTATTGTTAGCGGATGCGGAATGATTGCCGCATCCGCTTTCTTGCTTAAGAGCTGGGAAATTCGAATGATGCCCAATGCGATTCCTCACTGTGAAAAACTCCAACATTTTGTCTATCTCAAACTTGAAAATAAAGTTATAGTTTGAGTGCTCAGCGATTCCTCTACGACAACTGACCTGAATTGATGGCGCG
>Ga0210391_10001405_pt1 | contig 22096 bp, 18 predicted proteins | sample IncBWC12OmetaG_FD_160573 | JGI IMG/M metagenome (GOLD analysis project Ga0210391, IMG submission 160573) | Forest soil microbial communities from Barre Woods Harvard Forest LTER site, Petersham, Massachusetts, United States - Inc-BW-C-12-O ...
AGAAAGAGCTGATTTGTTATTTATGTAATCGGAGCCGGCACAAACCGCACACCCAGCGCTCCCGGACGGTTACAGACTGGATGTTGCATGAGCGGGTGAGTACCGTGCGTGCCCTGCCAGGTCGACTGCGGCCTGCGCCACAAGGCGATTCATCTCATCTACCACCGAGAAGATATCTCGCTCCGTCGTTCTGAAACTTGTAATACAGGCACGGATGACAGGGGTGCCGGCGATCCGCGCTTCGGACATCCACGCGACCTGGTGCTCTCGCATCGACTCAAGAAACCGTGTGATGTCCAGTCCATCGCGCGTGAAGCAAAGCAGCGGCAGAGGCGATGAGTTGACGATCCGCCATCCGGAGGCGATCAGAGCTTCCCGCAGCAGCTGCCCCATGCGCGTTTGGCGATCGATCATTTCAGCGTGACCTGCTTCTCCGTGCTGCGCGAGGCTCAAAAAAAGCTTCAGACCGATGAAGCGCCGCGACCACTGCACAGAATTGGTGTAGGGGTCGAACGTCGAACTTTCCGCCTTATGGGGCATGTAACTGGTCTCCGCGCGGAACGCCTGCGCGACACTCTCCGCATGCCGGCAAAAGAACATTCCGCAGCCCATAGGAACCGAGAACCATTTATGCGCGTCGCAGGTAATCGAATCGGCGCCCTCGATCCCTGCAAGGTGTTGGCTAAGAATCGGCGAGATGATAGCTGCGCCTCCCCACGCGGCGTCAACATGGAACCACAGCCCGGCCTCCCTGCAGAACTTGCTTAGCTCTGGCAACGGGTCGATCACTCCCGCCGTGGTTGTCCCGCAGGTACCAACCACCATAAGAGGGGCGAAGCCGTTGATGCGATCTTCTGCAACTCGCCTCTTCAAATCGTCGAGATCCATCTTCAACTGCCCATCGGTTGCTACCAGACGCAGCGCATTCCTGCCCAACCCTGTCATGTGCGCAATCTTATTGAAGGAATGGTGCGCTTCTTCCGTCAGGTAGATTGCTGGGTTGGCGCCAATACACCGCACGCCACCCTCTCCATATTCCGGATAGGCCCGCGTGAGTGCGACGATGACTGCGGAAAGGTTGGCCTCAGCGCCGCCGTTCGTGAAGGTGGCGATCGTGTCGCCGGGAAGACCGAAACGTGCGGCCAGCCATCTCAGGGTAAAGCGCTCAATTTCATTCGCTGCCGGCGAGGTACGCCAACTCGCCAATTGCGGATTGTGCATCGCCACGAGCGTGTCCGCGACAACCGATGCGAGAGTAACGCTGGGATTGAACAAGCCGAAATAACGAGGGTGTGTGACCTGAACCTGCCACGTGCGCAGCATCTCTTCCACGTCCGCGACCACAACATCCAGATCAATCGGCTCGCTAAAGTTGTACCGAACATCCAGATGGGTTCGAATTTCCTCCGCCGTTACCTCCGGATAGATAGGACCCTTACGGGTCTCATCCCGCAACCTTACGAATTCACCGTGGATTTCATCAATAATCATGAGCGCTCTTCTTTTAAGTAATGGTGGAAAGACGACGAACCTTTTCGGGATGCTGTCTGTACTGCGAAAGATTCTGTCGCTGGTTGAAAATGTCTGTCATCGGGGGCCGCAAACGACCTAGCCCCTTATAACCGTATCTGCCCGCTCCGAATGCACTGGTAGAGTGCTGCATCCAGCCGGTGGAAGAACCCTGACTCAGCAGAATCGAAGTAAACAGCGTCGGTCGTGGCGGTCGGATCGAATGCCTGGCGTATCAATTCCGTCTTCGAATACTTAAAGGTTCCGGTTAGCTCTGCGGTACGGCAAAACCGCAGGAACACCGGCCGGGCATAAGAGGGTAGGCGTTTTGTCAGGTGCTTTCGAAAAGCCGCAAGATCGATCGCGTAGTCCGTGACCACCGCCGCCATGCCGGCACGGCCTTCTGTCAGCGGAATTCTTACCCCATAGACGCTGGCGTGTTGCACTCCCGGGAATGCGCAGATGGCATCTGCAACCTCGGTCGTCGCCACGTTTTCGCCTTTCCAGCGGAAGGTGTCGCCAATGCGATCTACAAAGTAGAAAAACCCTCTCTCATCCCTTCGCATCAGATCGCCTGTGCGAATCCAGGCATCCCCAGTCGCCAACACGTTGCGGAGAATCTTTCTTTCGGACGCCTGAGGATCGGTGTAGCCTTCAAAACGGCTGCCGATTCCGGAAGGATCCTCCATCATTCTGGTGATCGCTTCGCCCGGTTGATTCGGCCCGCAGCGAATACAAAATCCATCCTCATTGCGCACCGGCTCCCCAGCCTCGACGTCGATTCGAATCAGGGCCGGTGAGAATCGATGCCTGAGATATGCGGGGATACGGCCGATGGCCCCAGGTTCGCCCTCCGCATTAAAGAGAGACAGGCCGCCTTCCGTGGCTGCGTAAAACTCGAGGATCTGCGGAATCTGAAATCGGCTGCGGAATTGTTCCCATACGTCGGCGGCCATTCCGTTGCCGCAGGCAAGGCGGATCCGGTGATGCCGGCTCTTCGCTGACAACCCTGCATGCAGCAGGTAACGGCAAAACTCACCAATGTATTGCAAGATAGTGCAGTCCCAGCGAGTCACATCGGACCAGAACTGGCGCGCAGAGAATTTCTCGCGAATTACGACGCTGCTGCCCGCAACCATAGCTGCGCCTGGCACCAGAACCCCGCCGATGCTGTGATACATCGGCAAACAACTGTAGATCCGGTCGGAGGGTTCGGCTCCCATCATCCCGGCGAACCAATGGGCCCATTGCATGACGCGTGCGTGACTGACGCTGGCCGCCTTAGGTAAGCCCGTGGTGCCAGAAGTAAATATGTACAAAGCACGATCTTCGATCGTGACGGATGGCCGCTGGTCTCTGGTCAGCGCCGCGCCCGGCAGTCTCTCCAGGGCTGCGTCGATGCGACTCCACTCTGGACGGTCGAAGCCATGGGTCCAGACGATCGGTGAAACTGTCAGGTCCTTCACCGAGGACGTGCATGCGTCAATAAACTCGCCTGTCACGATGAGGTGTTTCGGACTGACAACCTGAAGGCAATGCGTTAGCGATGGGCCGACGAGGTTCGTATTGAGCAGCGCGACAACACCGCCGATGCTGGTGATGCCCAGCCAGACTGCAAAGTACTCGGGCCGATTGGTCATCAACAGTCCGACCACATCGCCTTTTTGCAACCCCTGGTCCAGCGCCCAGCGGGCGTACTGACGCGAGCGCTCCACGAGCTCCTGATAAGTGAAGCACTCCCGGCCGGACAACAGAGCCGCCGATGCACCGCACCGCTCGGCGAGTTCGTCGATCACGGTCGAAAGCACGCGCTCGCGATTCTTCGGAATGGAGGCCGTCAACTGCAAAGCACGCAGCCAGGCCTTCGCCGCCGAATGATCGGTGTTGGTCGGGGTTATTGCTTCCAGTTGGTTCAAGCGGTGCTCCCCGCGTCGACTGTGATTACTGTTCCGGTGATATTCTTCGCCTTGTCGCTGAGCAGAAACTCAACAGCATTCGCCACATCGTCGACGTCAGCCAGGCGTTTGAGGGCACTGCGTCGCTCGATTTGCTGACGCTGCTCCTCCGTGATGCTCTCAGTCATATCGGTATGGATGAAGCCCGGCGCCACGCAATTCACCGTGACCCCCATGCGGCCCACCTCCCTCGCCAATGAGCGCGAAAAGCCGATGAGCGAAGATTTGGTTGCGCCGTACACGGAGAGACCACTGTAGCCGGTAGAGGCAACAATTGATGACAGATTAACAATGCGTCCACTCCCATCGGCCATCATTGAGCGCACGATGAACTTGGTAAGTACCATGGGAGACAGTGTATTCACTCGTACCAACTGCTCAATCTGCGCAGTCGGCATGAGCGCCAGTGCCCCCTCAAAGCTGATGCCTGCGTTGTTCACCAGCCCGTAGACTGGCCCGAAATCCTTCCGCAGCCCTTTGACAAACTCGGGGATCGCATCGATGTCGCTGAGATCGAAGGGCGTGAAATGCAGCGATCCGTTGCTGTCAGGACTCGCTTCTTCCATAGCCTTTGCAAGCTCGTCATTCTGCTTGCGCGCAATGGCAATCACGGAATAACCAGCCGCCACCAGTTTGCGAGCGATGCCCAGACCCAGTCCGCGGCTCCCGCCTGTTACAACGACGTTACGCACTGTGACGTAACACCTTGCCGGACTCGGCAATGTTCAGGGCCGGGACCACAGTAATCGCCACCGGAACTTTATAGGAAGAGAGTGACTCGCGACAGAGCAAAAGAATATCGTCCTGAATCGCGCTCAGGTCCCGGCCCGCATCTGCGGTTCCTGCCCTCAATACCACGTCCGCAAAAACAAGCGAGCCTGTGAGCGGACTTCTCTTGGCGCGAACCAGCGACATTTGCACTTCGGGGTGACGATTGATGACTGCTTCGATCTCTTCGGGATAAACTTTCAGCCCCCCGACGTTAATGATCCCATCCTTTCGCCCGGCAAAGCAGTAACGGCCACCCTTTAACTCAACAATGTCCCCAGTATCTACAAAGGCGTCGGCATCTCTGAGTCGGGGTGCCGTATCTCCCAAATAACGTGCCGCGGTTCGGGCCGAGCATATGCGCAAGGTGTCATTCTCGACCTTCATTGCAACATCAGGAGTGTTCTCCAGCACCGTGGAGGGGAAGCCCGCAGCACAGTCATGGACTTCAAAAGCCACGCCCGCCTCAGTCGATGCGAAAGCGTGGACGATGTGAGCCTGAGGGTACACAGATTGGAGTTGCTTTAATATCGCCTGATCGACAATTTCCCCGGAAAGGCGAACATATTTGGGATTGATCAGTTGAGAGGCAGGGCTCATCAGTGCGCGACGCCATTGGGACGGTGTCCCGGAGATATGTGTAACGCCGCAGGAGGCCGCACGAGCCAGAAAGTCGGCGGTGGATTCGTGGGAATCGGAGAGCACGAATGAAGTACCGGTAAAGGCCGCGCGCAGAAGTATCTGCAGCCCGCCATATCGGCGGATGTCATAGAAGGTCCCCCACACAGTCGGTTCGATCGCCTTGGCCCCGCGTTCGATTGCGCCAGCCAGGCTCGACAATGTATGCACCACCAGCTTCGGCAGTCCAGTGGTACCGGAAGTGAGGAGAATCCATTCCGTCTGGTGAAAGGTGTCCCGATTATGAGTTGCGGGTGCAATCTTGCGACTGCAGGGGCTGAAATACATGCGGCGTGGTGTGCCCAGTTGCAGCAAGTTCCTGTCGGACACGATTGCCTCAACGTCTGCCGTATCGATCACATAAGGCAATGTCTCCAGAGAAAGATCAGGAGGGCTCAATACGATGCGGCTGGCCACACCATCCAGTTCGATCAGAGCTGAAATCGTAGTGAGTTGATCGTGTGTCGCGACGAGTACTGAGCGTCCGCGCAGTTCGTCACCTCGACTGTAGAGAGCCGAACCAGTCGCCAGCTCGCTCCACGGTATAGATGCGCCTGCATCGCGAACGAAATTCTCCCTGGAGTCACCCGCCGCGGCAATCGCAGAGCGAAGGGACGGCAAACTACTTGGCCGCATTTTCGTACGCATGGACAAACTCCCCAAATGTCACGGGAAAGAAAGCGTCGTCAGCGATAAACGGATCCACGCCCAATGAGTCCTCCAGGCGGGACACGAGAATTGCAAAGCAGAGAGAATCAAGGCCGGATTCGAGAAGCTGCAGGCCGTCTTCGAGGGGCGGCAGTTTTCGTGCCTGGTCCTTGGCAACTTGGTTAAATTGGTCAATGATTTGGGCTCGAACGTTCATTTGTGGTGGTTCTCACTTTCCCCGGGATAGACCGGCCTTGCATGATGTCTCGCACTGCGAATGTATTCTTCGCAGCGTCTAAGTCTTAGGTACAAACAGCATCCAGGTTGGGGGGGACCTGATTGAGCCGCTGGCAGCCAGTTGCAGCAAGCGGTAATAAAATTTCACTTTGCTATCCTGCGACCGCCGTCCCGGAACTCCTGCTACGGACCGAGACGGCTCACAAAGCCCCACCCTAACCCGGCAGGACCGACTCCTTACCTCATCGCGCCGATTACGCTGAGTGAACTGCTGCCTGTCCAAATACGATGGTCCGGAGCAGATTGCGAAGAAGGTTAGCGCCCTCGTACAGGTCTTCCTTCGGATCCAGGGGATTGGTGGACATTTCCACAGCCAATGCGCAAAAGAGACCTTCCGTGTGCGCGATATCGCAAACGCCGTGGACATCGGTGTATTCCATGTCCTCGGATCCCTGAGCCTTCGCCAGATCAGCCAGATAGCCCATGAATCGTTGAATGAACCCCTCAAACAACGCCATCGTGAGTACCGACTGGACACCGGAGAGTTTACCAAGAAAGAGGCGCACTTTAGTCAGGTCGTCATTGACAATCTCCGCATCGGATTCAGTTGGAAATGCATGAGCGGCAATTGTGAACCTCCGCAACATGGCTGGATGCGCATCGCGCACCTCTTCGTGCAAGTTCTCCAGAAGAATCGGCTTCGCTTCTTCCGAATGGACAGACAGAAGAGTAGCAGTCATCCAGTAAATGAAATTGCCTTCAAGCACTGAGCTATATCTCGCGATCAGCGCTCGCCGTTCTTCACTGGTTAATGTCTTTGGGTTAGGCAATGATCGAATGAGATCTTCGATCATGCTGTTGATTCGGGCTCGGATAACGGGATCGACCGGAAGTTCGGACGACGGCTTTGGCATTTCTAACGTTGTGCTCATAAGTTACCTTTCTGGTGGCATGGTATTGGTTGGAATCAATCTCATAGTGCAACGAGGTTAGAGCCAGCCCCGCGGAAGAGGTTCCTGCTCTTGGAACTGGGCCAGATGTCACAGTAGTCTCATCCGGGGCGACGGCGCGAGTGACTAATCACGGGTCTCCCAAAATGTCTGTGATCGCTTGGCAAATGCGTGATTTGATCTGTCATGGAGGGCGAGGGTAATCAGCAAGCTCCTGGCGAAAGTGATCCGTGGTTGAGCTCGGAAATAGCTCCCCGCCTGAGGATGAAGGGAGCCTTGAGGCCGTTAAGAGTGACTGAACGCCAATCTTGTGGGCAAAAACCGCCGGAGAACAATAACCCACTTCGACAAACTTCTAGCGGGTGACTGATACAGCAGAAATATCATCATTCGTCGACGGGGAAATGCTGCTGCAGCGATCGGCGAACTCGCGATGCCATAACTCCAGAATTGCGAGGGAGAAGAGCTCCTTTGAAAAGCTACCGTTGCGATTATTCCCGCAGAGTAACTTTTCGATGGCACTTCTCCGGAAGTACCCCCTTCCCACTGTTTTGTTGTCCAGCAAGATGTCACCCAACCAGGCCTTTAGCGGACCCCTAAGCCAACTGTCATACGGAACAGGGAAACCCGCCTTTTTTCGCTGCAAAATTTCCTTCGGCACTTTCTTTCGGAGCGCCCTCCGTGCCAAATACTTCGTCGTCAACCCATGAAGTTTGTGGCCGTCCGGCAGCGAGGCAGCGAACTCAAGAACCACATGGTCCAGCAGCGGTACTCGTAGTTCAATGGAGTTTGCCATCGTGATCTTGTCCGCCTTGATCAACAGATCGTCGGGTAGCCAGGTCTTTGTGTCGACATACAGCATTCTGTTTAAGGTGCTCCCAGTGCGGAATGTTTGCATATACTGCCGTGCAGGTAATGCCCAATCGCTCTGATGGGCGATCTCCAGAAACTCGTCTGTGTACACGTCACCCGAAGATGCATTAAAGAAAGTCAACGGGGTTGACGTGCGGCTGTAGTAGTAATCCTCGAAGGGCAGGTTAAACAGCGGAGCGAACTTTCGAAGTTTTTGTGCGCCAGGAAGCTTCGCGGTCAAGCCTACAATCGCAGATGCCAGCGCGGTTCCGGATCCGCACATAGTCTTGAACCGCTCCATCCAGGCCATTGATCGATAATTAGGGTACCCCGCAAATGCCTCATCTCCGCCCTCCCCAGAGATGAGGACTTTCACAAAGTCTTTTGCCATTCTTGATACATAGTAGAGAGCAACAGCAGGCGGTTCGCAGACCGGTTCCTCCATGTGTCTGACAAATTGAGGCAAGAATGATGCGAACTCATCGGAACTGATCGTCATCTCATGGTGCTCTGTTCCGTATCGAGTTGCGGCCTGCCTTGCATACGGCCGCTCGTCGGTCACGCCCATGCCGGAAAATCCGATCGTATAGGTGCTAAGCTTGTTTGTCGTCTTTTCGGCTGCGAAGCCGAGAAGCGCGGTCGAATCGACCCCGCCGCTAAGGAGAACTCCAACAGGAACGTCACTGAGCATGTGCAACTCGACCGTTTCTTCCAGCAGATCAAGAAGTCTCTCTTCGGCGCGCTTCGGACTCATTGCCACGGGTTCGAATCGCAAATCCCAGTATTGCCCAATTTGCACTTTGCCATTCTGTACGCTGAGATAGTGCCCCGGAGCAAGTTTACGTATGCCTCCGAACAGCGTCTCTTCACCCGGGGTGTACAAGAATGTCAGGAAACGACCAATCATCTGCGGATCTACTTCCACGTGTACTTCTGGATCCGCCAGAATTGCCTTGATCTCAGAACCAAATATCAGACTGCTGTCCGTAAGGCGGTAGTACAACGGCTTAATCCCAACCCGATCTCTGGCAAGAAGCATGGTTTGCGTGCGTTCGTCCCAAATAGCGAAGGCAAACATTCCCCGCAACTTCTCAATGCAGGCCACGCCATACTCCTCGTAAAGATGAACAATAACCTCAGTATCGGTCTTCGACTGAAACCTGTGTCCTTTGCCGATTAGGAGCTCCCTCAGCTCACGGTAGTTGTAGATTTCTCCATTGAATACGATCCATACGGATTCGTCCTCATTGCAGATGGGCTGGTGCCCAGTATCTAGATCGATGATAGATAGCCGTCGAAATCCGAAGCCAACCGAGCCAGAAGTATAGTAGCCTTCATCGTCCGGACCGCGATGAATGATGCTGTCGGCCATGGCCTTCAGCAACCGCGGTGATACCGGAGATCCTTTCTCAAAGTTCAGCTTTCCACAAATGCCGCACACATCGACCTCACAAACCAGAAACAGATATCTAAAGTGTAATTAAGCCCAGGAAATGATGATAGGTTCTAATGATCTCGCGCGGGGTTGCCATGCTCGCGCCGAACTGGACTGTCCCAGATGCTTTTCTTGCCCGTTAGGCGATTCCACTGTTGACGCCTTAGATATGCAACTGTTGCGCGATCGTCAACTTGCGGAACACGCTTAAGAAATCCGCTGACGTATCCGTACAGAAGAACAACCGCACCCACGATCACCGGTTTTCTCGGCAACCTTCGGAGGCACTTGGCGGCCACAAAAAGCGGGTGATAGCCGCAAATATAATTCGCGCGCCCATACTTTACCAGCGCTCGCCAGAAGCCATCCGCTGCTCCGGTCGGACGATGGTGAATCAGCAATAGATCGCGGAAACTGCGCGTATTCCATCCAAGAGCATTTGCCTTGATTTCATCCATCGTGTCCCAACCCGGAGCTGGCCACAGGCCGCCGATCCCCTCCCAGCAGTCTCTGCGATAGATTTTGGTGGCCCCGCGCACATGAAAGTCCGGCGCCTCTTCCACCTGGGGAACCCCATCGGCGTCATAGCAGATCGTTCCCCCCGCTACGCCGAGGGTCCTCTCTTCTTCGAACCGTCTAAAACACTGTTCAAAGTAGGTGGCTTCGAACGACAGGTCCCCGTCAAACTTTGCAATGAACTGCCAGTCTTCCCGCTGCAGTTTTTCATAGCCCTCGTTGAAGGCCTCGACCACGCCTCCACCAGGTTTGCGAAAGCCCCGATCCGCGCGATGCACCCCGCGAATCCAGGGATGCTCTTTGGCGATTTCATCGATAATCTGGCCGGTGTGGTCGGTTGAACCATCGTTCACTATGACCCACTCCGCTGGCAGGACAGTCTGAAGAAGCATGCACCGAATGGTTTCCGGCAGATACTCCTCCTCGTCGCGAACCGCAGTGATCACCGCATACTTTGTGTTGAGGTAGCTCATCATTTTAGAAAGATATTACGTGCCGGATTCCGGAATGGAAAATACGTTCGATCCAGGTCGAGGAACGCGCCCGGCCGTTGAACTTGAAAAGGCAATAAAGATGGGATGATGGGAGCCCACCTAGGGCATGAGCATGGTCCGCAGGATCAGTCTCCACTTCGTCAGAGAGGCTGACCTGGGCTTTCGGTTCCCGACAAGGCATCTGGATACCTGCGCTCCGGCAATCAGAGTAAGGCGCGCAATTGCGCTTGCGGAGATCGCGCACCTGAACATAAACGCGTAAATGTGGCCGCGGTGTACCTTGCAAAACAGAGTGATCGATTTCCACTTCATCGGTGTTGCGCGCTCGGGATTGCTGCTCTTCCCTCCATAGTGGAGCACCTTGGCGGGACCGTAATAGTAATTGATGAGGCCGGCCTTCTGCACTTTGTAGCAGAGATCTAAGTCTTCGGCGTACATGAAATACGCATCTGTAAATCCGCCGACCTGTTCGAAGATTTCCCTGTGCATGAGCATGCAGGCGCCCGAGATCACCTCGACCCGTTGTGGTCCGTTGCTTTCCGACCAGAGAGCTTGCGTCCCCCACAACCGCAAATCGGGCAATCGGACCCGGAGCCAGTCCGAATCCAATAGCTGATTGAGAATCGTTGGAAAGGTCTGCACGCAGCTCGTCTGCACTGAGGTGTCCTCGTTGAGCAATGTGCAGCCCATGATGCCGAAATTGGGGCATGACGATATCTCCTCGATCATCAGGTCCGCGGCCGAATTCAGCAGTTTGGTGTCCGGATTCAGGAATAAGACGTACTCTCCCCGGGAACGCTCAAACCCGAGGTTATTGGCAGATCCAAAGCCAATATTCTGATCGCAGCGAATCAGCATGACTTCAGGAAGCGCCTGCTGAATATGCTGGGCATCCCCTGCGGGCGAAGCATTGTCAACAACGATCACTTCATAGTCGCACCGCATATGCCTTGCAAGGCTGGCAACGCACTCACGAAGATATGTGAGCGAATTCCAGTTCACGATGATGATTGATAGTTTCATAGCGGCCCGCGGAGCGGCTCCTCAACAACTCTCCATCATTTGGCCCGAAGATCTAACTCTAAGTTCAAGCGCACGCCGTACCACCAGGTGCGAAGCTAGCGCTAACGTCGACCCCCGCAGCGGGTTCCTTGGTGCCAGAGGCTTGGTAATCACGTGTGGCTGCAGAAATCATCGCAAGGAATGCGAACCACCAGATCTGCGTTTGATCCCAATAGGCCACGCCGAAGTAAGCGAATATATGCGCGACCATAACAGCGCCGAGGCACCAAAGTAGCGACTGTTGTTTCGGCGGTGTCCGCCTCCTTATGGCTCCGAGGCGGCCAAAAGACTTTGCGATGATGGCAATGAAGCAGATCAACGTTAGAATACCACCTGTCTCGGCCTCGGCCACGAATTGATCCGATTGGTCCCACATGTCGTAGCCCCAATTGCCATTCTGGTTTGTGCCGAAGAGCCACCAGTCCTTAAAATGCCGCGTGCAGGTATCAAGCAGGAAAGCGCGATCATATCCCCCGGAACCTCCGACGACGTCGACATGAGCGATCACATACCATACGGGGGCGTTCATCGCGATCGCAAAGCCTACAATTGTGACCACAATTCCCCAGCGAATCACCTTCATCTTCCGCCGAACTGGCCACAAGAGGAGGCTGAGGATGCCGCCCACATACGCCAGTATCGGTGTGCTGGAATTTGCCATCAGCACCATCAATGTCGATCCCACGATCCCGGCGACTGCCGGCACCTTAGCTTTCATCTTCCACAACCAGACAAACAGAGGGACGAGTGTGCCTCCAAAACACCCCGCGAGAATCGAGTGGCCATAGGGGCCTTGAGCTCGGGCGCTTCCGTTTCTAATTTCCGGAGCGGTTTGCACTCCACCCAGATAAGTCCCAAAAAGATTTACATTGGTGTGCTTCTCGTAGAGCATGCATAGACCTGAGATCAGAGCAATTACCGCCAGGGTCTTCGCAGCCCGCAGCACATCATCCTCGCTCTGAATCAAATAGCGAAGAAGGAAGTATCCGCACACTGCTTGCAGTAGGAACGCCAACTGCTCTGTTATTCCACCCGGCCAATTCGTGATCGTCGCCGCAAAAACACGATAAGAAATCCAAACGATAAATATCTTGTCAACTACGTTGAATCCGCCCGCTATCCGAAACCTGTCGAACACAACACGGATGAATCCGATGAGAACCAGAATGAAGCGAACGTAGAAGTGCGCGCCTGCCAGCAGAAGCTCCTGACCGCGAGGAACAAGGAAGGTGCAAAGAAAGAACGGGACGATCGCGTATTTCCGCGGGCGCCACAGCATCAGCACGATAGAAACCAGCAACGCCAATGCGACCACAGGATGTAGTACGGTTCCTGATGCGCCATGGCCCAAATCGCGTTGATTATACTGGTATTTGACCTGCATTCCTGTCGTTTCGCTCCCCATCAGAGCGCTGTTCGGGTGGGGGACGAGCCCGGCTGATCAGAATCTGACGTTCAAGTGTAACCGCATAAAATATTGTGGTTCGAATTGAGAGAAGATGCTCGTTCCGTCAGTGAGCGAAGAGCCTTCCGACTCGCGGCATTTGGCGTGCCCCCGCTAATCTCGTGCCGCGCCAATATTTGGCGTGCTTTCTTTTGTGAATGCGGCACAGATCATTTCGCCCTCGCCGGCGAAAGACGCCGCAGCCGTGAACGCTCGCAGAAGCGTCAGCCGAAATATCTTGCGCAGGACCTTCCATAGAAGGCCTGCCTCAGTCCTCTTCGCGAGTGGCGGACGTGAGAGGCCAATTCTCTTCACGAATTCATCGAATATGTAGTATGTACTCGCTTCGAAGTAAAGATCGCGTTGGGTGCGGAGGAACACTTCCTGAAGGCCGACAGAATGCGCGGCTTGTCTGAGGGTTGCCGGTGAAAAATGATAGAGATGCCGCGGTAACTCAAGCGCATACCAGTGAGACCGGAAAATCCGGGCCCCGGCAGAATCGATGTTAGGCAGCATAGTAAAGAAGACCCCACCAGGCTTCAACCACTCTGACACTCTCGCGAGCACTTCCCTCGGTTCGTAAACATGTTCGAGGACGTTGAAGCAGGTAATCGCGTCGAAGCTCTCTCGGGCAAACGGAGCGTCCTGAACATCGCCCACAAATACCTCAGCACCACAGCGACTACGTGCCGTCCTTGCTGCATCCTCTGACATTTCAACGCCGAACAACCCCCAGGAGGTTCCTTTGAGGGTGCTTAGGAATCCTCCAGTTGCGCACCCGAGGTCCAGAACGGCACCACCGCCGGGCTTGAGACGAAGAAGTTCGTCACGACGTCCGAACCAGTGATCTGGTGCCTTCGCAGCAGTTGAGATGGTGAAGTCATAATCCGGGCCATAGTGCAGGCCCATTTCTGCTTTTGATGGTGGCTCGTCCAGCCATACCATCGAACATGATGGACAACGCAAAAGTTGATACCGTTTCGTGCGTCCATGGAATCTGTCTGGGGCCGTCATCCACACTTCGGCATGCGAGTCCGCGCAGGATGGGCACTTTCTTTGACTATAATCCACGATCACTGAAGCGGTTAATGTCGGCGAATCTTCTGTAGTCATCAGCAAATACATCCTCGGCGAGCCTTTCTCGCCCCGGCAGTCACGCGGAGTCCGCAAATGCTAACAGAATGCAAGCCCCGTTCTTGGCCTTGAAGCGGCATGTCCGGCGCGAGACGATTGAAACGGCGAGCAATAATGCGAGATTGCGGCAAGTGTTCTGCCGTTCTTAACTAACTTCTCTGCTTAGCTTCCTGCTTTTCTCTTCACACCTGACCCACTCTCCCAGGGACCGATCGAATCTTTTGATGAGGCGGGCCGGGTTGCCGGCAACAACGCTATTTGCGGGAAAGCTCCTCGTAACCACCGAGTGTGCGCCGACAACGCAGTTATGTCCCAGTTCGACCTTCCCTCGGGAACAAAATACAACCGCACCATATCCCAACCATGAATTTCTTCCGATCACGATTCTTCCGCCTGCGGTCGTGCCTTGCGCGTGTATCGGCGAGTCGGGGTTCGCGTATTCATGATTGTGATCCATAATCAGCACGGATGGCGCCAAGAGGACATCGGCTTCGATTAGAATATGGTTCTTCGCCGAAATCACGCTCCTACGCCCAATCTTGCACCCATCGCCGAGCAGAAGCGTAGGTTTTTCACTGTGCTCACCGACTTCAAGGTTGAGCCATACGTCCGAAGCTAAGTAGACGTTATCTCCAACTGAAATTCCAGGTGCGTCCAGCTTTTCGATTTCGCAGCTATGATGAATGGAAACACCCTTGCCAAAGTGATGAAAAGGATAGCTGGTTTTGAGCCAGAGGGTCTTGAGCCGGGTCTTGAGTCGGTCGATGTAACCCAACGTATCCTCCTATTGGCACCGGTTCCGCTGCTATGAGCGTGCTGGGCCGTTCTTTGTCCACCATGTGAGTGGGTGCGACCGTTCAACTCGCTTATTGTCCTGGGATCAAACTGCGGATGACACGAAACTCCGCCGCCGACAGCGCTTTGGTCAGCAACAGCAGGGGAACTGCGGTAGCGAGTGTAAAGCCGCCGATTGCGCAAGTATGACCCATGGCGATAGAGCGTTCTGTCACGAGCCAGGGGATCGGAATCCGGACAACCAGCATCGATAAGATGACCATTCCACAGGCAACCATCGTCAGCTTGAGGGCGTCGGGGAAAAGGAGGCGCACCTTGAACCAGGGAAAAGCATGGTGCATGACGAAGAACATAAACATCATGCCGGCAAACTCCGTGAAGACAAGACCCTCTAGGATGCCGATCAAACCCAGGTGTTTCCCCATGATGCCAATCGCGAGAAGGAGTGTGATCCGGAGCACTTGGCGAATATTGTCCATGAGTGCTTTACCCGAGGCACGATACAAGACCAGCTGCAGTAGCGATGACGCGTGGAAGAGGCCTGCCAGACTCATTAGCACCAGAAAGTATTCGATTGTCTGGTCTTTTCGGCCGGTCCATGCAAATACGATCGTACTTCCAGCTCCGCAAATCACACTCAGGGGCGCGATGCATAATGCAAAGGAAGTCTTAAATGCCTTCAGCACGAGCTGCCTTTTCTCTTCGACTGTCCCGGATGCGAATACCAGACTGCTGCCCGAAAGAATCGGCAGCAGGAAGGCGTCCTGGGGCATCATGCATGCCTGAACTAGCCGGGCCGCCACCGCGTACGCTCCAGTTGCCGCAGCGCCAAAGTATTTGAGAACTGCCACTGGCAATATCGTGTTGTAAATGACCTCCTGAAGGTTGACCAATTGATAGCTGCCGGCAAACAGTACAAATTCCTTCAATACTCCAGGGGTGATGTATTGCGGCGCAATCCGGACCTGGGGCAGAACCCGGCGCGAGATAAACATGCAGTAGCAAATATAGGACAGTTCGGAGACAGCCATGACCGCCGACATCGCGAACAACCCTTTTCCGTAATGCAGAAGGACGACAATGCAGATTGCCTCGCCGAGAGCCCCGATCATATTAATCTTCCGAACGAGGTCGAACCGCTGCGCACCGGTAACTATCGCTTCAAACGCAGCCCCAGTGTTCGCCACGAAGACGATGAAAGCGAGCAGCGAAATCGATGCGGAAGCGTCGTGGATAAACTTGCCCGGCACGCCCGCCAAAACCGCCAGTTTTGCCGCGAAGATAAAGATGGGCGTAACGGCTAAGATCGACAGACCGAACATCAACGCAGTTCCGGTGCTTAGGAGGCGATTCGCCCTCTCGAAATCGCCGGTTCCGACGGTCTCGGCGACATACTTCTGATATGCGCACTTAATGCCCGCGCTTCCCATCCGCATGTAAGCGGCCGTAACCATGATGATGGACCAGATACCATAGCCATCAAGCCCAAGATACCGTATTACGATGGGTACCGTGATCAGGCGGGTTGTTACAAAGGTGAGAGTTGCCGCCAGGCCGAATATCGTGTTTCGGCCAATCGTCGACGCCAATTCACGTCCCTTCGGAGAGGGTCTTGCCATTGTCGCGGAAGCGTCCATTGTTTTTCGATTGAGGATAAGGGGGGCGATGCGAAGGGACGAAGTTAGGTGAAGACAAACTCTTTACGGATTGAATCTGGTCTTCGGCTTGACGAGCCGAGGCCGAAGACCGCATCAATATTAGCTTAGTGTTGCACGAGAGTTCCCGTTAAACCGACCGCGGTACCTGGTCCGGAACTCGAATAGGCGCCGGCGGTCCAGGCGCCGTTTGATGGCCTGGGGACGCCCGCCATATCGCTGCTAAGAGCTGTTATCCCGAGAGAAGTAAGGTTGGCGCCCAGACCGGCAGCCGACGACCCGGACTGTGGCCTGTAACTTGAACTAAGATTAGGATCGGTGGTTACGCTGAGAGTATCGCAGTTGCAGCTGGACCGCCATCCCGCAATCGAGGAACTCATTGTTGACTGGAACATCCACTGCGGAGACGCAGCGCCGTAGTACACGTTCTCGTTTGCTGTAATACCTGCTCCCTCTTGGTAGACGTAGGTGCCGCATCCTACGAGGACGTTGTTCTCCACCGTCCAACCAGTCTGGTAGATGTTGATGCAGTTGAAGGCGTCGTTTCCCGTTCCTCCCGCATCACTAATCGTGTTGTTCACGACAAAGCCGTTATTCACTCCCAGGAGAGATACCAGTCCTGTCGAGGTCGGCACATCGGCGTTCGTCTTGGCCAGCACATTGTTGAAGATATCGACCACTCCCATCGATCCGCCGGTGCCGCCGTTGTTATTTTCGAGGTAGATTAGTGAGGTAGCGTGTGCTCCGATGTCGCCCACCGCATAGTTATTGTAAATCCATAGATTGCCAGTCAGGCTGGCGCCGGACAGGTTCGTGAAGAGATGGATGAAGTTGTGGTGAAAGTCGTTTCCCGGGTCGTCCCAGTTCACCCAATTCGTCGCAGTGTTACCATAAATGTAGAGATTTGAGAATGTTCCTGCCGGGGAGAAGCCGAACTGGATGTCCTGGTTGGAGTTAGCGAATGAGTTATGTTCTATCGTCCAGTTGGAGTCACTTGAGTTTCTCCAATCCCCCATGATGCACACGTCGCAATATGTGAAGGTATTGTTTGGCCCCACCGTCACGTTGCTTTGGCCTTCCAGGAGTAAGCCCCAGGCACCCCCTCCTTTGGCATCATTAATGACATGTTGATAAACGTTCAGCATGGACAGATTCTTCACGGTGAAGTTCGCCCCGAAGCCGCCAACCAGAGTGCTAGGCTGCTGGTTTGCGAGGCCGGTACCGTTGGCCGTGTTCTGGATAGTTCCGTTGGTACCACCGTCAATTACAACCCACTGAGCACCATTGCCATTGATACCGTAGCTGCTCGATGAGAAGTATGGCGCCTGCAATACGGCCCCAGTATCGAAGATAATCGTAATTGGATTGCCTGAACTACCATTGCCATGCACGGTTAACAGGTTCGATCCCGCATTCCCTGTGATTGTCCCGCAGATATAGTTCACATCCCCGGGGGCATTGGTAGTTCCGTTAAAGGTTCCGGGCGTAATGGTCGTCTGACCGTTGCAGGCCGACCCGCCGCTGAAAGTTCCTGCACTCTGTGCAATGTAACGTGTGGAGGCTGATGCCGGACGCGCCATTACGAGAAAAGCAACAACGGCAAACAAAGGAGCCGCAAAAACCGCACAATTTACTAAACGTAACTTGCTGAACATAGACAGGGATCCTCCGGGATCGCACCGAACGTTACCAGAAGTGGTTGGACGAGTCTTGCCCTGTGGTGTGCATGCTGAGGACCAATCCGGAAGGAAAAGTGATTTCTAGTGCATTCAGAAAACACTAAGGTGTGCACGATGGTCACATATCCTTCTAACTCATTGAATCTAATGGGAATCAGCTGAACCCTACGCTCGAACCTGCGGTGATTTGGACTGGCCATTCCATCACTTAACGATCTGGTGTACTCCGATATTGGCACGATTCCCGCCGAATCCGAGTAAAAAAGTTACACCCGCCGGTTACTTTTGGCCTCAAGCGTTCGGACCCCGCTCCCGAATTCGCTTTGTTAGGGATTGCAGCCCGCCTATCCAGTCGTAGGCTCCCGCCATCTTGGCCTTCAGCAATGCCACATCGTCAGCGCTGTTGACGGGAAGTCGTTCCAGAAACAAAGGATCGCTCGCCCTCCCCGCCCGCCCGATCTGCGTGCAGACCCCGAAGCGGTAGCCGCTCTCTTCCAGAATCGACCGCAGCATCGTTTTGAACGGTCCATCTGTCTGCGGAAACGCATACGGATAGGCGAAGGAATCGACCTCAGAGCTCGTTTTGTCCTCAATCATCTGCCGTGACCGCACGAGCTCCTCGCGGATGCGGTCTGGTTCCAGTCTGTGGAGCTGAGGATGGGTCACCGTGTGCGATCCGAAAGAAATTCCACGCTGCTTTAGCACCCGGATCTCGTCCCAGGTCATGCACTCCCGCCGGTTGAAAACCCGAGGCTGATCGCCAATCGAGGCCGTCGGCAGGAATATGGTAGCAGTGAATCCGAATCGCTCGAGCGCCGGCCAACCATGCTGGCAGAAATTCCGATAGCCGTCATCGAAGGTGATTACCACCGTCTTTTCGGTCGCGTCCCCACCAGCTTGTAGCAAACCTACTGCCGACGCCAAGCTCGTCGTCCGATAGGCGTGCTCGTGCAGCCACGTCATCTGTTGCAGAAATAGGGCCGGCGTCGTTGCGACCCAGTAGTACGGTTGCAGAGCTGCCTCATTCTCGTTGGCCACACTATGGTACATGAGGATCGGAATGCGTCCTCGGCGCCTTGGTAGCATCCGGAGCAGCGGCGAAACCATGTACAGAGTTCCAGCGCGATCAAACCGCAGACTCACAGCACCGCACCAGTGAGGTTCGTGCAGCGCATGCGTTCAGCTCCGCGCGGCAAGGACCAGCTCCGCCGCGGCGCGCGACTGGGCCGTAAAGTTTGCGATCTCGCGCCCCGCGCGCTCCTGCTGCTGGGCTGTGAGCTGCGGGTACATGGGTAGAGAAAGGATCTCAGCCGCCACACGAGTGCACACCGGTAGGTCCTCCGGTTCGTAGCCAAGCGAGGCATAGGCCTTCTGCATGTGCAGGGGGACCGGATAGTGAATTCCCGTGCCGATACCAGCATCCTTCAAATGCTTCATCAGGCCATCGCGATCCTGTATCCGAACTATGTAAAGGTGATATACGGCGCGGGACCAAGACGGTTCATAGGGATAAATAATCTGGTCGTTCTCCGCCAGAAGCCGGTTATACTCGACCGCTCGTTCACGTCGCAGCTCGTTCCACTTTGGCAGATGGCGAAGTTTCACATGCAGCAGGCCCGCCTGGATCGCATCCAGCCGGCCGTTATATCCTTCCACGTCGTGATAGTACTTTTGCGCCTGACCGTGGTCGCGCAGCATTTTGATAGTGGCGGTCACGGCAATGTCGTTCGTGGTCACCGCCCCTGCTTCACCGCAGGCGCCCAGGTTTTTCCCGGGATAGAAACTGAACGCGGCAGCGCGCCCCATGGATCCGGCCTTCATCCAGCGACTGGAACGCCTCGAGAAGTATTCGGCGCCATGCGCCTGGCAGGCATCTTCGACAACCGTCAGACCATATTGTTCAGCCAGTTCCAGAATCGCATCCATGTCGGCCATCTGGCCGTAGAGATGCACCGGGACAATCGCAGTGACCGGCCGGTTGTGCCGGCGGCTGATCAGCGCTCCAGATGCGGTCCGGGAGCACTGCTCGTTCAAAAACTGCCGCAGGTTCTCTACGGACATGTTATAGGTCTGCTCATCGATGTCGATGAACTCCGGCGTAGCTCCGGCCTGAGAGATGGCTTCCGTCGTGGCGATAAACGTGTGGGGTACGGTCAGGACAACATCGCCGGACTGGATGCCGCACGCCATGAGTGCAAAGCGCAGGGCGTCCGTTCCGCTACTGACGGCAATAGAGTACTTCGTATCGCAGAACGCGGCAAAGGATGCCTCAAACTCCTCGACCATGGGCCCGCCAATGAACCCAGCCGTGTGCAGAGCCCGGCGAAACACGCTCGTGAGCTCCTGCTCAAGCTCCACATGCGGAGCAACAAGATCGAGAAAAGGAATCGAGTTATGACTGTACATCGTGACCCTCCGTGCTTGATTGGATATAACGCAGGACCCTGGCGGGGTTTCCGACCACGATCGAGTTAGGTGGGACATCTTTGGTGACTACGCTGCCAGCTCCAACAATTGCGTTCTCACCAATCGTGATGTTGCAAAGAATGGTTGCGCCCGAGCCGATGGAAGCGCCTTTCCGAATTACGGTCGGTTCAACCTTCCAGTCAACTTCGGTCTGCAGATTGCCGTCGCGGGCGGTTGCGCGGGGATAAGTGTCGTTCGTGAACGTCACTCCATGACCAATGAAGACGTTGTCCTCAATCAGGACGCCCTCGCAGACAAAAGTATGACTGGATATCTTGCAGCGCTTGCCGACGCTCGCATTCTTTTGGATTTCGACGAACGCACCGATCTTGGTTTCATCCCCGATCTCGCATCCGTACAAATTGATGAATTTGGATAGCCGGACATCTTTTCCCATCCGGACGTCGTCCGCAATGCAATTCCAGGAATTCACAGGTAGACCAATGCTCCTCGTTTGTTCAGCGAATCGCTCGCCGCCTCGAGCATCTTCACGACGCGCAGGCCGGCTTTCCCGTCGTTGTGCGGATCCTGTCCGCTGTCAATGCAGTCCACAAAGTAGGAAAGTTCCTGGCGGAGCGCCTCGACCTGCTCCAGTTGCGGAGCCCACATATCGCCAGAGCGGTAATTCACCAGAAGTTCGTAGACTCCCTCGCGGTTGGTGATATTGACGCCTTTGTCGTAGACTTTCACTTTTTCATCCGCTTCAAGATCGTTCCATACCAGCATTCGCTTTTCGCCGCCGATCAGCGTAGTGCGGACCTTTACCGGCGAGAGCCAGTTCACATTGATGTGAGCGATGACTTTATCCGGGAAGTAAAGCGTCATGAAAGCCACGTCCTCGTGGCAATTCAGATGCTTTTGACCGGTCGCCACGATGGCCTCTGGGTTCGCTCTGATGAGGTGATCCATGATGGAAAGATCGTGCGGCGCAAGATCCCATAGAACATTAATGTCGTGCTGGAACAAGCCAAGGTTCACTCGGGTGGAATCGTAGTAATAAAGCTGGCCCAGCGTTCCTTCGTCGAGCAACTGGCATATCTTCTTTACGGCTCCCGTAAAGAGGAAGGTGTGGTCCACCATGATCTTCAGATTCTTCTTACAGGCAATCTCGATCAGCTCTTCGCCCTGCGCCGTCGTGCTGGTGAATGGTTTCTCGACGAATACGTGCTTGCCGTTCTCCAGCGCTGCCTTGGCAAGTTCATAATGCGTCCAGACCGGCGTGATGACAGCGACGGCGTCAATGGCCGGCGACGCAATCAGTTCTGCAGCGTCGGCGGTGACGTGAATCCCAGGATAGGCCTTCTGCGCACGCTGCCGCGCTGCCGGGTTCATCTCCGCAATAGAAACGACATGTGAGCCTTCCAAATTCGCGAGATTCCTCACGACGTTTGGTCCCCAGTAACCGTAACCAATCACACCGAAATTCACGACTCGCCGACCATTCTTTCCATTGATGGAGTGTTGGACATCTGTGAAGAAGAGAGACAGGGAAATGAGCGGAGCAGGGAAGGCCTGCCTCGCTGCAAAAACTTAATAAGCCCCTTTGATGACCGCCCCAGGCGTGCGCATCAGTATTTTGAAATCCAGCCAGGGAGACCACGTGGCGGCGTACTGCAGATCGAGGCGCACCATATCGTCGAATGTGACGCGGCTTCGACCGGTAACCTGCCACAGTCCGGTTATCCCGGGCTTCACCTGCAGGAGACGGCGGCGGTGCCAAATTTGATAGGCCGCGAGTTCGTAGGGGATGGGCGGCCGTGGACCCACGAGCGACATGTCGCCCCAGAGAACATTCAAAAACTGCGGTAGCTCATCGAGG
>Ga0210391_10001407_pt1 | contig 22093 bp, 15 predicted proteins | sample IncBWC12OmetaG_FD_160573 | JGI IMG/M metagenome (GOLD analysis project Ga0210391, IMG submission 160573) | Forest soil microbial communities from Barre Woods Harvard Forest LTER site, Petersham, Massachusetts, United States - Inc-BW-C-12-O ...
CATCGGGCCTTAATCTGCACAGTGGCGATGTCATGCATGCCCATCTGACCTACGATGGGACGACGCTGACACTCACATTGACCGACACGGTGACCAACGTCGCCTTCACGGCGGCCCAGGTCATCAACATTCCCGCGACGGTGTTGGCCAATACCGCCTACGTCGGCTTCACCGGTGGCACCGGCGGCAACGTCAGTACTCAGAATATTCTCAGCTGGACCTACCAAGCCAACTGAGCCGGAGGGAGCGGCGCCCGCCGGCCGTTGCGGCCGGCACTATTGCACTCCTGCTGCCGGTCCAGGACTCGCCGGCTCGACCAACCAGCTGTTGATCTGCTCGACGAGACCGCGATTGAGCGTCCCGGCAGCCAGTCGCAGCAACACCATCGAGTTGAGATAGGTGTACTTGGCTTGGGCATAGTTGAGCTGCGCCAGGACCAGCGCATCGCGCGAGGTGAGTACGTCCACCACGGTTTTGGTGCCGGCGTCGTAGGCGGCCTGAGCGGCCTGCAGGGAGAGGCGGTTGGTCTCGACCGCTCGCCTCAGCGCCTTTACCTGGGCGATCTGACTGACCACGCCCTCAAAGGCATCGCGCGTCTGCTCCTCAGTTTGACGCGACGAAAAATCGACTCCCGACTTCGCCGCATCCCAATAGTATCGCGCCTGGCGAACCTTGGATTGCGTGCTGCCGCCGGTGAAGATCGGCACGGTGATGCCGACCGCCCAGACGACGTCATTGGTATTGACCGGAACCGCGAAGCCGGGCACCCCTGCGATCGTCGTCGTGATCGGATCGTTAGGATCGACGTGCTGGAGCGCCCAATTGCGCGAAACGCTCACATTGATGCTCGGCAGATGGCCGCCGTACGCCGACAGCAGATTGTCGTGCGCGATTTCCGCCGCCATGCGGCTGGCGATCAGGCTGGAGTTCTGGCTCATCGCGGTGGTGACCCAGGCGTCCTCGTCGGCCGGATCCGGGGTCAGCAGCGGCATGTCATCCCGAGGTGCCGCCAGGCTTGGATAGGTCTCACCCGTGATCTCGCGCAACAGATTCTGCTGCGTCGCCAGCGCGCGCTTGGCGGCTATGACCGCGGCCGCGGTGCTGTCGTGCGCCGCGCCGGTGGCTGCCAAGTCTGTGTTTGAGATCAGGCCGGCATCATAATTTTTTTCCGCCTGATCGAGCTGGCTCTGCACTGATTGGAGCGCACCGAGCTGGGCGCTGAGGTTGTCTTGGGCCGTCAGCACCGCAAAGTATTGCTGCGATGCGCGCTGGATCAGACTCTGGGCGGCGGCTTGGTAGTTCGCCTCGCCCTGCGCAACCGTTGCATCGGCTGCCTTCAGTGCCACCCAGCTGTCCCAGGAGAATAGATTCACCGTCAGGTCCAGTGCGGCGTAAGGCGGCGTGTTCAACGTCGTGCTGCCCACGCCCGCCCAGTTCTTGTTCGCAGAGAAGTCGATGGGCAGCAGATTGATCAATGCCTGCGTCTTGACTTCACGAATGCCCAGCTGCGTCGCAGCGGCCTGTTGCCACAGCGGATCCGCGGTGAGAGACCGCTCGTAGACATCGAGCAGATTGGCCGCGCTGACGTTGCCAGTCACGAAGGCGTAAAGAAGCGCGAGTCTCCAGGGATGTTTCATGTAAATCCACCTATTTGATGTTCTTATATCGGGCAGCTTCGAATGCCGTCGCACCTACAGATCCCACGCTCGCGACGCATAGATTCTTCTTATTCGAAACTCGCCGTTATCGGGCAGATGCTCAAGGTGCGGAGGCCGGATTCACACCGCACCTTTCTGCACAGATGCTGATGCATCCGCTCACCGAGATCAACACGAGCGTAGAAGTTTTGTTGAAGCGGTAGAGTCCGCCGCTACTTTGTTTGAACGGCGACCCGACAGTGCAGAAGCAGTACGGCGTTGCGTGTGACGGCACTGCTTTTACATATTATTGTGTTTGACAATAACCTCAACCATCCCGGTGCAAAGGCTCTTCCGATGGTGCGGCTCAAAAATGTTGTCGCTCACGCGTTCGACGTCGCGCCATCGATGTGCGAATGCGCAACGCGCAATCAATTGCTGGCGGCGAAAAAGCGAGCGAATATTCGAACAAGGCGCGAAGGGATGAGGTATAGATTCCGTGCGGGGATACATCGCCAGAGAAGTAACCGGAGTGTTGCATGGGCGTTGAGCAAGCTATTGAACCGGTTGTTGGGCAGTGAGGGTCATTGCCATGAGCCTGCGACTTCGCCAGCTGGCCGCAGCGCTACTGCTGGTTGCGCCCTGGGTCGTCCTCCCCGCGGCGCAGGGCTTGGAAAACGATCCGTCGTTCCCGTTCGGGCCCCAGGTGTATCTGTTCAACCCGCGAATGCCGCTTGAGCAGATTCAACGGACGGTTGACCGCATTGCCGCCGCACAAACCGACAACGAATTCGGAACTGACCGATATGCGATCCTGTTCGCTCCCGGCACCTATGGCACTCGCGAACATCCGCTGGCGTTCAAGGTTGGCTACTACACCAGCGTGGCCGGCATCGGCCTCTCTCCCGCCGATGTGGTCATCAACGGCACCATACAGGTGCGCAATCGGTGCTCGCACGGCGCCTGCCTGGCGCTCGACAACTTTTGGCGCTCGCTCTCAAATCTCACCATCAACATTACGGCGGGCAGTGATTGTCTGTCGGATCAGACCTGGGCCGCGTCGCAGGCTGCACCAATTCGGCGGCTACAGGTGCTCGGGGGGGAGTTCAAACTGTTCGATGCCTGCAGCCAGCCCGGGTATTCGAGTGGCGGATTCATTGCAGATTCACAGTTTTCCGGCACCGTAGTCAACGGCTCGCAGCAGCAGTATCTGATTCGAAACTCCCGCCTCACGCGTTACAGCAACGGTGTCTGGAACCAGCTGTTTGTGGGGGTGATTGGGGCGCCCAACGGCTGCGCCGGGACTGACGCGGCGTGTGCGTACACGAACATCCGGCGCACGCCCCGCAGCCGCGAGGCACCTTTTCTGGTCGCCCTGCCTACGGGGCGATACGGGGTGTTCGTTCCGGACGTGCAAGTTGAGTCCTTGGGTGCGAGTTGGGCGGATCATCCGACTCCCGGCACCTTGATTCCATTGTCGAAATTCTATGTCGCCACACCCACCGATGGTGCCGTGCGCCTCAACGCGGAGCTGCGCGCCGGCCACCATCTGCTGCTCGAACCCGGCGTCTATCATCTTGATCAGACCCTGCTGGTGTCGCACCCGGGCACGGTGGTGATGGGCCTGGGGTTTGCAACTTTGCTGCCCGAGCGCGGCCAGACCGCGCTCAAGGTTGAGGCATCGCACGGCGTGACCCTATCGGGACTTCTGTTCGAGGCGGGCGCGCAAGAGTCTCCTGACCTGCTGCGCATCGAAAATGCCGGATGGTCGGCAGTATCACGACAGGATCCGATAGCGGTGCATGACGTCTTTTTCCGCATCGGTGGGGCGCATGTGGGCCGCGCCCGCACAACCCTGATCGTGGACGCTGATGACGTCATTCTGGATCACATCTGGGCCTGGCGCGCCGATCACGGCGAGGGCACCGGCTGGGCACGGAACACGGCGGACACGGGGATCGTGGTGCACGGGCGAGGCGTCTTCGCCTATGGCCTGTTCGTCGAGCATTACCAGCGACAGGAAGTGATTTGGGACGGCGAGGATGGGACCGTCCTCTTTCTGCAAAACGAGATGCCTTACGATGCGCCGAACCAGGATGCCTGGCGCGAGACGGCCCAGACGGAAGGCTATCCCGTGCTCGAGGTAACGGCCGGCGTGCGCCGCTTTCGCGGCGTTGGGCTGGGCAGCTACAGCTACTTCAACCAAGGTCAGCCGGTGTTTGCCTCGCAGGCATTTAAGGTACCGCCGGATCTTGCGCCTGGAAGTCTTGAGAATGTCTTCACAATTTTCCTGAATCGCGAAGCCTCTGGCGGTATTCGCCACGTCATCAACGAAACCGGCGGCGCATCCACCATTGCCAACGCTGACATTGCAGTCAGAGTGAAGTACTTTCCGTTGCCGTGAGGCACGCGCCCGCAGCCCACAATTTGCACGGCTCTGTGCTCGCGTCGCGCGCGATTCACTGCGACTTTTACATATTCCCCTTGACAATAATTTCCACCATTTCGGTGCAGGCGTTCTTGCGATGGTGCGCCACAGAAAATCTCATGAATTGTCGGGACGACTGCTCCGGCACTGCCGCTTCACACGTTCACGACGCTTCTTCGACGCGCGCCTGCAGCGCGTTCAATCAAGCGCGCAGTGGCGAACCAAGTAAGTTGAAGCAATTTATTTCAACAAACGCGAAACGAATGGTGCTATAGATTCCGGATAGGGATACATCGCCAATAAAGTAACCGGAGTGTTGCGATGGGCGTTGAGCAGTCTGTTGGGCCAGGTGTCGGACGGTGGCAGTTGTTGCTGCCGTCGTTGCGCACGAACAAGCAAGCAGCGCTCGACGCGCCGCCGGACGCTGTGGCAAACGCCCTTACCCTTAAAGTGGCAAACCGGCACTTGCCCGACGCCGTGAATGCGCAGTCAGACCCTTCATTCGCACAGAACGCCCAATTGCTTGCGCGGGAGGCGAAGTGCATCACCCTGGATGAGCCGGTAACGCTCGATTGGTCCGAGGGCGAACGCGCGCTCATCTTCGAGGTAGAAGTGTCGCGCAATCAGACACGTGCCTTGCGAGTCAGTGGTCCGACGAGCCTCGCATGGGCGCTGTTCGAGCCGGGCGCCGATGCCGGCTGGCGCTCGCTGGCAGGCGCGAGCGCCGCCGGGTTCGCCGGCGGCACGAGCCAGGTAAAGCTGCGGCCCGGGTCATGGGCCCTCGTGCTCTATCACGATTCCGCGGCGGTGCCTGCCTGCGCAGTGGAGATCACCTTCGAGGACGATGGCGCGAAGCCGGTTCCGACTTTTCTGGCCGACGCGCACGAACTGCGTCGCCTGATCGTCGGAACGATGGCGCTGGCCGGGGCACTGGCACTGGGAGAGGCGGGGCGGGTCTATCTGATCACCGGAAACGTCTGGACGACCTGGTGCGCCTGGCCGTTCGGTGCGATGTTCATGCTTTTTCCGGCATCGTTCGCGGTCAACACGCTGTGGCACTGCTGGCGCAGTATGCCGATCCTGCGCGGCGAGCAGGCGCACCGGTCGACGAACTTCGCCAACCAGCCGATCCAAATCAAGGGGATGAAGTGGCCCAGTGTCACCATACAGATTCCGATCTACCGCGAACCCTTCGACGCGGTGATTCGCCCGACCCTTGAGAGCGCGCGCAAGGCGGCGGAACGTTATCGGGAGAAAACGGGTGCGCGTTGCAACGTACTCGTCAGCGACGATGGGTTGCTTGCCTTCGCGGACAACAATCTGGAGGGCGCGCTCGCCGATGCACGCAGCACCCCGCCCAATGCGCGCACCACCGCTCAGGCCGAGGTGCTCGCACGCGTCTCATACTATGAGGACTGCGGGATGGCCTTCGTGGCACGCCCCTGGCCCAAGCCGGGCGTTCCGGGAACCGAACGGGCAGGTCGGTTCCGCAAGGCCAGTAACCTGAACTATTCGCTGCGGCTCGCCGACCGTCTCGAACCCGGCCAACCCCTCTCTGAGGAGCACGCGAGCTTCCGCACGGCGCAGTCGGAGCGCGCGTTTGCGCTGGGGGTCTCGCGGGGCGACATACGGGTCGGTGAGATCATCGTCCAGCTCGACAAGGACAGCGTCATGCCGCTGGACATCATCCAGCTGACCGTACCGGAGTTCGTCGCCGACCCGACGCTCGCCTACACGCAGCACTCCACCTATCCGACCAACGAAGACCGCTACTTTTCGGCGATGATCGGCTGTTTCACCCGACTCCTCTTTGATCTGGCGATCCGCTCCAAGTGTCTGATCGGCGGTTCGATGACACCGATGCTGGGTCACAATCTCTTTCTTCGCCGCTCGGACCTGTTGCGCGTGGGCGGCTGGCACGAGCACTCGGTATGTGAGGACCTGCAGTGCATGATGCGGCTGCATCAGGCGGGACGCCATGGAAAATACATCTGTTACCCGGGGCACGACTTCGGGGAGGCGGTGACCAGGGTCTACACCGAGGAGCTCGAGAAATTCCGTCGCTATGCCTTCGGCGCCGCGGAGGCGGTGCTCAACCCGATCACCGAATGGGAACGCCGTGGCATCGTGAAGGACTCGTGGCTGCGCTTCTGCCGTTCGGAGTATGTGCGCTGGTACCAGGTGGTGGACCTGTTTCAGTTCTTCTTCTCGCTCATCAACGTTGCCAGCATCGTGCCGTTCTCGGTGCTGACCGGCCTGGGTTTCGTGCATCCCTACACGGCCTTGACCATGGGTCTGATGTCGCTCGCGATCTTCAGCATCGCGATTCCGACGAACTACGTTCTGCGGCGGCGAGGTGGCCTGAAGACCATGGCGGCCAATCGGGTCTGGCGCGGCCCCTTGGGCGCTTGGAAGGCGGCCTTTTTGCAGTTCACGCTTGGGCTCAGCTTCATCGGCTACTCGGTCGCCGTATTGAGCGGTGCACTGGCGTACCTCTTCAATCGTCCGCTCGTCTTCGCAGCCACAAACGTCGATTCTCTGGGGGAGCTGTCGCGTCGCGCGCACCTTCGTAGCCCGGACATGCGCAAGGCTGCGCGGGATGCGGGGATCCTTTTCGGCCTGTGCGCGCTGCTGATCGGCTGGCAGGTCTTTCTCAGCTCGGTGCGCGGGGGCACGGGCGCCGTACAGGTGGACTGGCGCTTTAACTTCGTTTGGCTCTACCCGCTGTTGCTGACGGCGCTGGCGCCGTTCATCTTTCACCCCTATCTGATCGGCGGCCCCGATATGCCGTGGTGGCTCGCGAAGCGCCGCAAGCTCAATGCCATCCAGTCGTCTACCACATTGAAAATCGAGGATCAGCAGGTCTCGAGCCGCGAGGGAGTTCCCTGATGTCACAGCAGAATCCGGCACCGGAACCCCCTTACACGCGCGGCGAGTTCGACGATTCCCAGTTCGATGAAGAAGCCTTGCAGGCGCGACGGCGCCAGTACGTACTGCTCGCCGTTTTGCTGGCGGTCCTCACCCTCGTGATTCTCGCGATTCCGTGGCGCGACCATGTAAAGGCAGGCGGGCGGATCGCCCCACAGCGCTGGGCGCAGATACGCTCCAAAGTGCCCGGTGTGGTGCATGAGGCCGCACACACGAACGGAGACGTGGTGGAAGAGGGTGCGGTGATAGCGGTTCTCGACTACGACGAGCAGCAGGACGCGCTCGAGGCAGCGCGGCTGGCGCTGGCGCCCGAACAGCAGAAGCTCGCCGACCTTGAGCTGCGACTGCGCGAGAATGCCATCCAGCGCCAGGGCGCCGATGCGATCGCGAAATCGGCGGGGTCACGAGCGGTTGCGGCGGAGAGCATCGATGGTACTCGTCTCGCGAAGCTCGGTCCGATTGGGGATGTGGCACTCAATGGAGTGCGCGATTTCACCAACCAGATACGCGATGAGCTGTCGAGGAGTCGCAGCGCCCCGGTCGCAGGCAAATTTGAGGGCGAGGACCTGTACGACAAGGTGCGCCACGCCATGGCGCGCTATTCCGAGCGGGCCTCCTCAGTTGCCGACCAGCTCGCCCAGGTGGCGGGCTCGGATGCCGGCAGGCAGTTCCGGTTCGAACTTGAGGACCTCAACTTCGCCTACAACACTGCCGACCATTCGATGCAAGAGCTTCTGATGAAGCATCAGCTGGTGGAGCGTGGTTTCCTCGCTCCGGTGGCGCTGCGTGAGCCGTGCATCGAGCTGGAGCGCGAGACCATGGAGCTCGCGCATGGTTTCCGGGCGCTCTCGGCCACGGCACGTACCGCGTTGGGTTCTCCGGAGGAGCAGAGTGAGCGCGTACGGGGCGCCGAGGAGAGCCAGCGGCTCCTCGAAAGTGAGTCCGAGCGCCTCGAGGCAGAGCGAGCCAGTGTCGAGAGCGCAATTGCGGCCGCCGAACTGGCCGTTCGCTCAGCCGAGCGCAATCAGGGCAGAACCGTGATTCGTGCGCCCATCCGGGGCACGATTGCCGGCACGGCGCTCGGCCGCTTCGATGCCGTGAGCGCCAATTCCTCACTCGGTGCCGTCGAGGATGGGAGCCATCTGGTATTGAAGGTTAACGTCGAAGATGCTGAGCACGGCCGCATCAAGGTCGGACAAGCGGTCGAGGCCCACTCACCCGACGGGCGCTCGCTGCGCGGTTCGGTGGTCTGGACAACGCCCCTTGCGGGGCAGGCGGTGCACGATCAGGCATGGAACGTGCTCGTCAAGGTTGAGGGCAACGGCGCCGCCTTCGAGATGGGAGAGAAGGTCGTGGCTTCAATTGACGTCGGGAGGCGGAGCCTGCTGGCGCGCTGGCTCGAGCCTGCCAATGATGTCGTGATCGGGCCGCGCGTGGATTACGTGGAGGACCCGACGGAAGTGCGCAAGCCGCTTGAAGCATCGCCCGAATCCGTCGCCGCCGTGCATCCGCAAACCTCCGTCCCACCGACCGTCGTACGCAATGCCGCGGACGGCGGCTGATTGTCGCGTATCGGGCGGGTTGCGCTCGTTGTTTTGGCCTTGTTCGGCGCGACCGCAGACTACAACCAGGGTCAAGCGGACGGCGGCTTTCGGCTTCCGCGCGGGTCGCTGGCGCGCAGTGCGCCGCCGGGCGCAGCACTGCCGCTGGCCCCCGCGTTCATCGCCCCAGACCTGCATCCGCCCATTCCCACGAATCGCTGGTGGTCATCACTCGTAGCGCTGCCATTCTCCGAGCGCCAGTACCCGCACCCACTGGCCGTCGCGGAGCGCGCCGAGGGGCTCCAGGTGAGCTACCCGGGGCCGGACATCCGCGCCAACGAGGCCTGCATCTGCGGCTGGATGGTGTCTGATCCACCGGGGGACCTGATCCTCGGCCACAGTGCCGTCGCGCGATTCGCCGCCGCGCGTCTGGCAGGCTGGAGCGACTGGTTCGTGCGCGCGCGCTTCGAAAAGGGCGACGCCTCGATGGAGGTGAGCTACGGGCATGGCTCGCCGATGGTGTTTGCCACCTTCCGTGGCGGGGATCCGCTGGTGCGTTTCCCGTCGCCGCCCGAAGTATTCCACCAATCCGGCGGCGTGCTGGGCGTCTGCCGCGACCGTCGTTGCTATCTGCTGGTGGGTCCTGAGAATTCGACCTGGTCCGGGGTCGGCAGCGCGCAGTTGCGCAACTCACTGGGCGGGGCGGGGCGCTTCGCGCTCGCCCTGCTCCCGGACGGGCAGCGCGAAGAGGCGGTCGAGCGCTTTACACGTGCCGCCAGGACTCCCGTCGACAACACGAGCGTTGCCTGGACGGTGGACGAGAGGCGAGCTCGTGTGCACGTCCGCTTCACGTACCGTCTTGCAGGCGGGCCGGGCACCCACGCGACCACTCTTTTCGCACTCTATCCGCACCAGAGCGCCGCGCTCGTTGACGCCGCCTCGCGACCGGAGCTGGGGTCTTATACGAGCGTCCGGGGCCGCATGTCGCTTCGCGAAGGGGATTCTTTCGAGCTGGAGCATCCCTTCCCCGGGGTGTTGCCTGCACTGCCGCTTGTTCCAGGCACCGACACGGATGCGCTGCGCGCCCTGGTGCGACGCGACGCGGCCACCGATTCTGCCGCGCGTGACACCTACTGGTCAGGCAAGGAGCTCGGACGCCTCGCGCAGCTGCATGCGCTGGCACGTCAGCTTGGACTCACCGCGGAGGCCAACGCACTGGAGAGGCGACTGCGCACGCGCCTCGAGGCCTGGTTCGACGCTCGCTACGATCCGGCCGATCCGTCGACGGGGGGCACTTTTTACTATGATCCGCGCTGGGGAGCGCTGCTCGGCTATCCGTCGAGCTACGGATTGTCGGAGTCGCTCAACGATCACCACTTCCAATATGGCTACTTCCTGCGCGCGGCCGCCGAGCTCGGGCGCAGCGATCCGGGCTGGCTTGGCCCCGACGCCTATGGCCCGTTCGTGGACCTCCTCGTCCGCGACATCGCGAGCTCCCGACGCGACGACCCGGCCTTTCCGTTCCTGCGGAACTTCGATCCTTACGCCGGTCATTCCTGGGCGTCTGGCGATGGCGTTTCGGGAGACGGCAACAACCAGGAATCCTCATCCGAAGCACTCGCAGCATGGACGGCCATCGTGCTGCTCGGCGAGATTCGTGGTGACCGCACGCTGCGCGACACGGGGATCTATCTGTATGCGAGCGAGCTGGCGGCCGTCGAGGCCTACTGGTTCGACGTCGATCGCCAGAACTTTCCGCGGGACTATCCACATCCCGTCGTACCGCAGATCTGGGGCGGGAAGGGCGCTTACGCCACTTATTTCTCCCAGGAGCCCGAAGCACTGCAGGGAATCAACTGGCTCCCGTTCCATGGCGGATCGCTGTACCTGGGTCGTTATCCGCAATTCGCGGCGCGCAGCTATGACGCACTGGTCGCGGCGCGCGGTGGCACTCACTGGAAGATGTGGTCGGACCTGGTCGTGATGTACCGCGCACTGACAGACCCTGCGGATGCCGAGCGCCAGTGGCGGGAGCTGGCACCCTTGACCGATCCGGAAGCCGGCAACTCACGGTCGAACGTGGCGCAATGGATTTCGCTGTTCCGGCACGTGGGGCGCGTCGACCGAACCGTCAGTGCCGACACGCCGCTGTATGCGGCCTTTCGTGATGGCGGGCACCGCACCTACGTGGCGTACAATGCGGGCGCAGATAAGCGGGTGGTCCATTTCTCTGACGGCGCGAGTTTAGTCGTCGCGCCCGGCGCGTTCGGCGTCCTCGACTCCGGGCCAAGAACAAAAGGCACAGAACGATGAATTCCTACTGGCCCGGGCTTCTCACGGTCACGCTGGCACTTGCCTTCCAGTGCGCGGCACCATTGCGCGCGCAGGAGCCAGCCAAAGTGTCACCGCACTCACACCCCTGGGATGACAGGGCGCTCTCGCCTGACCAGCGTGCCGATATGGTTCAGAAGGAATTGAGCCTGGATGAGAAGATCCAGCTCGTTCACGGCATCGGCTGGGGAGTTCTCATGGCGGGCCAACCGGTACCGGCGGACGACAACGGGGGGGCGGGCTTCGTCACGGGCATCGATCGTCTCGGCATTCCTCCGATCAACCAGCAGGACTCTGCCGTCGGCGTGCGCCTGTCATCGTGGATGGGCCGCTATTCCACGCTACTGCCGTCTGCCGTCGGTGCTGCTGCCAGCTGGGATATCGATTCAGCACGGACCTACGGGGATGTCATCGGACGCGAACTGAGAGCCCAGGGCTTCAACATGTCGATCGGCGGCGGCGTCAACCTTACCCGTGAGCCACGCAACGGCCGCAACTTCGAGTACGCGGGCGAGGATCCGCTGCTGGCGGGCAGCATGGTCGGCAACCTGATGAAGGGCGTTCAGGCTGAGCACATCATGGGCGACGTCAAGCACTACGCCTTCAATGATCAGGAAACGGGGCGTCAGACTTACAGTGCGCTCGTGAGTCGGCGCGCAGCGCGGGAGAGCGATCTGCTTGCCTTCCAGATTGCCGTGGGCATCGCCCAGCCCTCCGCCATCATGTGTTCCTACAATCGGGTCAATGGTGACTACGCCTGCGAGAATGACTGGCTGATGAACCAGGTCCTCAAGAAGGCCTTCGGCTTCAAGGGCTGGGTCGTGTCGGATTGGGGCGGCACTCACTCCACGGCCAAGGCGGCCCTTGCCGGGCTTGACATGGAAATGCCGGGTGAGCAGTTTTTCGGCGCTGGGCTGAAGAAGGCCGTGCAGGACGGCCAGGTGCCCCTGTCCCGTCTCGATGACATGGATCACCGCATTCTGCGCAGCATGTTCGCCGCCGGCGTCATCGACAACCCGGTCCTGCCCCGCGATGTGCTCGATCCGTTCCGGGGCCGGGACGATGCCCGGCGAATCGCCGAGGAAAGTATCGTCCTGCTGAAGAATCAGGAAGCCATTCTGCCTCTGGACCCCAAGTCCCTACGCTCCATCGCCGTCATCGGCTCGCACGCCGACGTAGGCGTGCTGACCGGAGGCGGCTCCGCCCAGGTCGATGTGCCCGGGGGTAACGCGATCAGTCCGCACCCGGGCGGGGCCAAATGGCAGGAGACCGTCTACTACCCGTCCTCCCCGCTCGCGGCCCTGCGCGCACGCGCGCCGAATGCGAAGGTGAGTTTCGACGCCGGTACCGACAATGCCTCAGCGGCATCGGTGGCTCGAACGGCCGACGTGGCGATCGTTTTCGTCAACCAGCCCATGCATGAAGACGGGGATCGCGTCAGTCTTTCGCTACCGGATGCGCAGGACGGCCTGGTGGCGGCCGTTGCGGCGGCCAACCCGCACACCATCGTCGTGCTGGAGACCGGTGGCCCGGTCAGCATGCCCTGGGCGGATGACGTGCGCGGAATTGTCGAGGCCTGGTACCCCGGCGTCGGCGGAGCGGACGCATTGGCCGACCTGCTGTTCGGCTCGGTCAACTTCAGCGCCAAGCTCCCCGTGACCTTCGCCCGGCGCGATGCCGACCTGCCGTATCCTCAGGTCATCGGTATGAGCGCCATGGCGGGTAAGCCAGAGGCATCGTTTGACGCCGACTACAACAAAGTGGGCGCTGCCGTCGGCTACAAGTGGTTTGAGGCGCAGCACATTCAGCCACTGTTTCCCTTTGGCTTTGGCCTGTCCTATACCACCTATGAGTATTCCGCTTTGCATGTCGACGGGAACGGCCGCTCCGCCACCGTGACCATCAAGAACTCCGGGCGGCGCGCGGGTACTGAAATCGTGCAGATCTATGCGCGGCTGCCGCCATCCACAGGCGAGCCCTACAAACGTCTGGTCGCGTTCAGTCGGGTCAAGCTATTGCCCGGTGAATCCAAAGACGTCAAGCTCGATCTGAATCCGTTGTGCCTGTCCGTCTTCAATCCGGACAAGGACGCGATGGAGGAGGTTCCCGGCCGATATCAGATCCTCGCCGGCCCATCCTCGGTCGACACACCGCTCGTAGCCGTCTTTCAGCAAAGATAGAGTACGAGAAACACGCCGCATACTGCCAAAAGCGTAGAGGTAGGCAATGCGTACGGGAGCTGAAGCCTAGCTGGTATGCCGAGCAGTCTGCAAAGCAGATAGGGCCCGGGTGTAACCTCTTGCGGCCGCAATGTCAGTGCGACCCAAGCTTCGGAGCTTCACCGCTCGATTCAGAGCGTCAAGAACAGCGCGGTACTCCGGTCTGTCCGGATGCTGACTTACGAGTGCCTGCGCGAGACCCAGCGGCGTGACGCCGCCGTCGTCCGCCACGTCAATTTTGGCTCCATGTTCCAAGAGAAGCGTCGTTGCCCACGCGTCGCCGGCGGCTACGGTGCTATGCAATGCCGTCCGCCCCCTGGCGCTTACGTCCTTCGCATTGATATCCACTCCCGCCGATCCGAGAAATGCAAGTATCGCTTCTGCTTCTGATTTCTTGGAGATTGAGACGGCGTAGAGCATTCCGGCATGACTATTTAGCTTGTTCAGGTCAGATTGCGACATTGCATGATGGAACAAGACTTCCTTGCATGTCCAGGACATCCATGCGGGCTCGACATCGATACAAGCGATCAATTCCACTGTTGGTTGTCGCGTCATGTAGCCGACCTTCAAGGAATAAAGGACGACGACCCCCACCAGCATCACGCCGATTGCAGGCATTAGGGCGCGTTTCAAATTTGAAATCCGAGGTAGATCGACTTCAAGTGTAAGACACGTTTACAGATTTTGGTGATGCGCAAGAAAAATCAATCCCCGTTGACAACATCTCAAATTCACTCCTAAGGCTAAGCGCAATCGCGCTTATCACGGCCTGATACAGCTGAGCGTGCTGTAAGTCCTGTGGTTTCGTGTGACGCCACCAGTTGGAAACATATTGCTTTGCAAGCGCCTTGATTATTTCCTTGACGCTTGGGTTCGGGCGGTATGCGGTGCGAAAGATCTGCTCGACATAGCTCATCTGATTCGAACCATCGATTGCCGCTATCAGTGCAGTTTGTGCAAGACGGCGCACCTCGTTTGTTATCGGCATGGTGTCGATCCTTGCGGACCGCGGCCAGAAGACACGCAGGATCTGTCTCGTCTCGTCTTCGTTGAATCGCAGATCCGAGTCCGCAATGTCAGGTACCGAGACGAGTATCGATCCCACTTCACGCACTCCATCAGCGGACGAACATACGATGATGCCTACCGGCTCCAAGCGACTATAGGCAATATAGTGGTGATTATGCGCCGATGCTGCCGAATAGGGCAGAAGCTGCGTATTCCGACCAAGGCGGGCCACTGTTCCGATCCAAGGCGGCGGGTGTTCCGAAGCATGCCGGGCCGGTGTGAAGCGGTGATGAGACTGTCGCTGTTATGGGCGTGATCGTCAATGGCCCTTGGACTTCGGCGCTGCTGCCGGCTTGGGGTTGAGGCCTTGATATTTTCCCAGCTCGGGGATTCTCCGCCGATGGAGGCGGGATTTGCGTTGACCGCCCCCTGGAAGTCGCCCTGTCCGGTCGGAGTGCGGTGGAGCTCTTTCGGCTCGGATTTATTCCCTTCGTCCACCGCAGAGGCACGAACGAGATCTTTTGTTGCGGCGCGCCAACCCTGCATAGGCCACAGCAGTTTCTGGAGTCGGCGGCGACCACCGAAGCGGCACTCGCGGCCCGACTTCCATATGTATTGGTGGGTGCGCGCATCGTGCAATACATGCTTTGCATGACGCGCGACGTTCTCGGGGCATTCCGTGGCGCGGCCGAGATTGAGCATCACCTGTCTCAATGGCCTCAGCGCTACGTGCTCACGGATCCCTCATCGGCGAGCGAGGAGGAGCGCGCGGCAAAGCCGCTCCTGGAGGCAAAGGTCACCGTGACGCCTGAGCCGAATAGACCTGGGTATCATTCCGTGAAGCTATATGTACGGCCGCACTATCTCCTCCCGGTTGCATCGCCGCTGCGGCTGAGATTTGCAATTGCTTCAAGATGAACAGGTAGCACGGAGGCGGTTGACGCCTGGCCACATGCTGGCGGCTACTTCTCGACAACCCCGGCGGCCATACACAGTACTGGCCTCCTGTTCAAATACTGATCTATATTCGTGTTTTGGCGGAGCGACGGGGAGGCATGGCCGATGGCCGATTTCAATGCGCTGTCAGTGATCCACGGGACCGGGCCATATCACTTCAATCGATTCCGGGTCCGGTTCCGGCCACAGGCCGGAACCTCGAAAGAGATGTACGCGAGGGATTTTGTCGATCGGTTTCCGATCTATCTCAATAGTCCGTTCGCAACGGTCGCTCGCGATGACGAACACCATTTTGCCGGAAGCCCGCTGGTCTATAAGTTCCATGGCATTTCCGAGATATTCGGTGTGGACATCGCCAAGTATCATCACGATTGGGTCGCCGTATTGCCGGGGAATTCATTTCTCGGATTTTCCGTAACCACCCTCGAACGAAGGTTTCGTCTATTGGAAGACGCCAAGATGGCCGCTGAGGGGGCTATCGGCGGTGGGCTCATGGCGATTCCGGCATTTGCCGGCGGCGCCGCTGTGGGAGCCGTCACTGGGCCGGGCGCACTGGCCGTGGGGGGTGTCGCCGCCCTTGGAGTCGGCACATTCGCCGCTTCCACCGGCGCATCGGGATCGTATTTTTCGACGTTCAAGCACTTTTTGGCGGGACGAAGATCATGGCGAATAGACACCGCCGCCGCGTTTGGCATTGCCGGCGCCTCCGACGATGAACTGGTGCTGGAAACGGCCGCCGTTGAACGCTACTCGTGCGATTTCTATCGCCTCAATGGCTCCGTCCAGGGGTTGGAAAACAAAATTCCGGATATCTGGAACTCCCTGTTGCGAAATTTTGTAACCATGCGCGGCGTTACGGTTGTCGCCGATGGAAGGCTGCCACCCAGTCCCTGGGGTCGCGATAGAAAGTACAACACCGAATATTTTCAACGCAATACGTTTCCCAACCTCGACAGTGTGAAGAGCTATCCGGAGTTCCAGTCCGCCTATCGCCTCCATCCAAACCTCTTGCCATAGCGGAGGAGTCTTCATTCACCTGAGCGGCAGCGCGAACATCCGAACGATGTCGACACGTTGCCGCACGCAAATCACCGTGCCGGGGAGACAATCGTGGGCGTCACACAGGCGGCCCCGCGGATTTGATTGGCAATCAGTACAGCATTTTGCCGGACGCGGGTTTGCAGCTGCCTGAAATCGTGCTGGTAGGCTGCGTCCCAACCCTTTTCTCGATGGTTAAGACACCGGAACGGCGATTGAAGTGGACCTGGAGCAAGGTGCCCGAGTCCGCCGTTTCCCAACGCACTGAGTCAACATCGACCGAAAATGTCGATGCCTTCACCCCATTTACGGTGCTCAGGGTGGTGTCAATGTAATAACCGGCGGTAGTCGGCGCCGCGCCTGAAAATACGCAAGCCAGCCGAATCACCTCGGCATGAAGCTGCGAGGAGGGTAGCAGTAGTCCTGCTGCCGAGAGCGCCCTTACCCAGATGCTCAGAGCATTTGTTCCCGTGGAGTGTGATGAGCTCATCGGCAAAATTTGTATACCGGCCGCCTGGTCGGCTCCGGATGGGCGACGTCCAAAACACGCTCGATCTCGTTGCGGGCGTGATGGCCGATGCTGTGAATCGGGCGATGATTCGCAAAAGTGGTCTGCTTTACATCGATCATGGCGCGTGATAGTCCTGCTGTGACCGCACTATTGAATCTGGGTGGGAGGGTCATTCGACCTGGCGTTGCGAGGCTCGCGCATGAAGTTTAAGGATGAGGTGCTGGCGATGCTGCACGGCCCTACCGTAGCGCGGATCCGCTTCCGTTTTCCAGGTCCAAGCGGCTACATCACGATCGCTCCCCAGACATTTCGAGTGGTCGCTGATGCCATCATGTCCGGCCATGTGAAGGTTCGGCGCCCGACCGATCTGGGCGCGGGTGTTGGGGCGCAGTATAACGACGTGGCGCGCACCCGCGCTGATGGCACGGTGGTTCAGGCCGACACTCTGGAAATCAACTCCGCCTACGGACGGCTTGACCAGGCGCTGGTCCTTCACGAGTCGTTGCACTGTGCATACGATCTGCTGCGGACGCCCCTCGATGGCAACGCAGAAGAGTCCTCATGCCACATCTGCACGGCACTCTATTGCCGCATGACCGGCCTTGGCAAACCGAAGTGGGCCAACGGGATGGTCTATGGGAGCGCAGCGAAAGCTGCCGAGACTTTGCTCGTCCAGTACCAGAAAGGCACGCATGGCATCCCGATCGTCGGGATCCCCGAATGGCAGACACTACGGCTCGCCTTTGCGCTCCATCCTGTTTATCGGTTCAAGCTGCCGGGTGGTTTTTCCGGGCTGATACTCGGCACTCAGTATGTACACGATGGTTGAGCAGTGGCCGCCCCGGTTCGCGCACCGATTCAATGTGCGATCGCACATGCCAGCTGTTGGGTGGTTGCCGAAGCCGTACCCGCCCGCTCGGCAAAGATGAGCTACGGGTCGAACGACGGGACCGGCGTGCGCACATTGCGGCATCCGGCGTCGGCGAGAAGCAAATCTCGGTTATTTTGCCGCTCCAAACCCGCATGTGCGGCGCGTAGGGCGATGTCCCGGCCGATAACGACCCGCCGGCCCTTTGGGTTACACTTTGCGTCGAATGGGAGGACCGTTGCGGCTAAACAGCAACGGGTCAGACGAAGGCGGCAGCGTCTCTGAAGACCCTCCGCGCAACACCCGGCTTGGCACCGTACCAGCACTTCAAGAACGAGGAATGAGCCGAGTTTCGGACGGCCGCATCATCCATTGGCCAATTTGACGTCGCATGCCACGCCCGCCGATCTCCTCGCCGCATTCGAGGCCGGGTCCCTGTCACCGTCGGATCTCGAGGCGCAGGTCAGGAGCGCACTGACTGACGGCAGCCTGAGTCACGAGGACGCCATCACGCTCCTCAAGGGTCCGGTGAGCACGGGCGCCCTGGGTGATGACACGCTCAGCCGCCTTGGGCTCGTTTCTGACCCACCCGAGGCTGACGCCAGTTACGCCCCTGATCCGGCCGACGCCCTGAATACGCGAGCCCGTCTGTCGGACTCGGGGCCGTCATCGGCCCATGCCGAAGCGGATGAGACGCGGATGCGGCCGGGAGGACCGGCCGTCGTGGTTAACCGCAACGCGGCGGATATCAGAGCAAGCACGGAGGCAACGCCGGACCCCTGGGCATCGTCTCACTTGGGCGACTCGCCCGGCGTGGGCAGCATCCTGGGAGGACGCTATCTGCTGGAGCGCGAGCTGGGGTCCGGAGGGATGGGCGTCGTGTACTTCGCCCGCGACCAGGAGATCAAGGGTGAAGTCTTTGCGATCAAGGTCCTGAAAGCCGAAGTGCGTGGATTCGAGGCCTCGATGGATCTGATGCGCGAGGAGGTCCGCAAGACCCGGGCACTCTCGCATCCGAATATCGTCGGTGCCTATTCGATCAATCTCGACGGTTCGACCGCCTACATCCTGATGGAGTACCTGGAAGGCAAGACCCTGACGGCCCTGATCGATGATGATTTCGGCCGCGGCATGCCTTTTCTGCGCGCCTGGCCCCTGATCCAGGATATCTGCGCCGCGCTCGCCTTCGCACACGACCACAGCGTCGTCCACTGCGACCTCAAACCTTCCAACATCTTCGTCACCACCGCCGGGAAAGCAAAGTTGCTGGATTTCGGCATTGCGCAGGCCGCGCGTGGGGGAAGCGGACATTTCGACACCGCAACGCTCGGCGCACTGACCGCGGCCTATGCGAGTCCTGAGATGCTTCAGGAACGTCCGCCCGAGCAGCGTGACGATGTGTACTCACTGGGCTGTGTGGTCTACGAGATGCTCTCGGGAAAGCACCCCTTCGGGCGGCGGTCGGCGCTCGAGGCGCAACGCGGTAAATTGCGCGTTCCGCCGCTGGCCGCTCTTTCGCGCGCCCAGAACTCGGCCTTGGCGCGCGCGCTGGCCTTCGAGCGCAACAAGCGGACTCCCTCCGTTGAAGCCTTCCTGAAAGACCTGTCGTCCAAGCGCAGCGGCATGCCCCTGCTGGCCGCAGCCGGCATCGTGGCCATCGCCGCCCTGGGCTGGTGGGCCTGGACCAACATCAAAATCGTCCCGCCGGTTACCCGGACCACTGTCGTGGCGTCTACCACGAGCCCGGCGGGCGCACCGCCCATCGCAGCGCAAACCGCGCCGTCCGCTGATCGCGAGTTGCCGCCCGCTGCGCCGACCCCTGCGCCCTCGGCTGACCCGATTCCAACCGAACGAGCGCCCGAGACCCCGGCTTCCGGTTCCAACGCCTGCAGTGAACCCCCGTCCGCGGCCGCCTCGGAGCGTGCCATTGCCGAGGGCACGAGGCACTATTTCATCGCGCTGAATTCCCCCGATCCGGAGCCGGACCTGCGCCAATTGCGGGCCGCGGTCGATTGCGTCACGGCGCTGCGCGCGGCGGGCATCAATGCCGAGGGCGCGAAAAAATTCCTCGACCTGGTAAGGCCCGCGCTCGAGACGCATTGAGCGCCGTTCCCACTCCGCCCGTCGCATACGGGCGGGAGCCGGCTGACTCGTCAGGGCGCATCGATGCGCCGGATCACCACGCGCCGGTTTTGCGCGCGCGCCTGTTCGGAAGTGCCTTCCACCTGTGGCTTGCTCTTGCCAAATCCACGCGCATCGAGCCGAGTGGTCGACACGCCGGCCGAACGGCTCAAATAGTCGCGGACCGCTTGCGCCCGGCGCTCCGCCAACTCGTCATTGTACTGCGTCGAACCCAGATCATCGGTGTGCCCCTCGATCGAGAAGCGATAGGACTGAAGACTGGGATCCTGCATGCCACCGCCGACCGCCTCGAGTTGGCGCTTGCTGAAATCATCCAGATCGGCCGAATTCAGTTTGAACCCGATGCGAAAGCCGCGGTCGGCATTTTCCACGGACCGGGTTCCGTTGGTATAGAAGTCGACGAACTCGGATTTCGAAACATAATCCTTGACCGTCGGATTTGATATGTAGGCGACGAGACGGGTCACGGTTTTGCGACCGACCGCGGGTTGCCCCAGCAGCGCCAGAACCTGGTGCGCATCGGTCCAGGGATGCGGATCACCGGCGATCACCTTGCTGCCGCCGAATGCCGGCTGCTCCGTGGCGATGAGGTAGACGAAGGCCTTGCCGACCGGCGAATCCGCATACAGCGTCTCGCCGCTTGCCATGTCGGGGTAGTTGATTTCGGATCCGGGAATGATGAGATCGCCCGTGTCCGTACGCCGCGGCACGAATACCCGAACCTCGCCCCGCGGATTCTCGAAAAGAATCGCCAGATGCGCACCCTGCGTGCTGGCGACGCGCAGCGAGAACCGACTGCCCTGCTCCAGCGCAAGATCATTGCCGTGGGACAGGGTCTCGGTCACCTGCGCCTCGGGCCAATCGGAGGCCAGCGCCTTCAAGGTGTCATCGGCCCACGCCCCGGGGGTCGTTGCAAAAAACAGCATGAGTGCCAGACCGATGCGCCGATATGCCATATCTATACCTCTAGCGTCGACTCAAAGGCGTGGAGGCGAGGACATCGGGTATGACAGCCTGGGGCGTCTGGGTTCCGATGGCCCGATTTCTCTGCGCCTCGACAATATCACGGGCGTGCTCGAACGCATCCCGGAGCGTCACCTCACCCTTGGAGTTGGTGTCGGCCGCCCCCGATACGGCATCGAGGACGCCGTAAGTGAAGAGGCCATGCTGGTGCAGCTCGGATTCCTGCGACAACTCCGTGCCGCTGGATGCGGCCAGCAGCGCAAACTTCGAGGCGGTCGAGCGTTTCGCGAGGGAGTAGGCATCGAAGCTGCTGCCTTCGATGGCCGCGGCCGCGCAGGTGTCGACCACCAGCACCCGGCGGCCGGCCGTATCGGCCAGCGCATCGGCGAAAAACTGCCACGACAGGAGCGAGGGAACATCCCCTTTTCCCGCCTCGACCTTGGTCAGGTCATCGCGGGTGGCATCCTCGGGAACGAAGTAGTAGTCGCCGCGCGAATTGCTCAGCCCGTGCGAGGCGAGAAAGACGATGACGGTGTCGCGGGCGGTCGCCTGGCGCAGGAATGGCGTCAGCATTTCCATGATCCTCGAACGCGTGGGCAGGCCCTGCGCGCCGTCGTCCGTCATGACCAGGGTCTTGACCTGATCATAGGCGCCACCCTGGTTGGCGCCCAGCAGCGCGCCGATCGAATCCGCATCCCGCGCCGCGAATCGCAGCGCCGGTATATGCGAGTCATTGAATCGGGAGACACCGACCGCGGCGACGAAGAGCTTCCGCGGTTGTCTGTCGGGGCTGATGGTGCTGGGTGAAGCCACCGGGAGCTCGGCGAACCCGATCGATCTGGCATTTGACGCCTCGACACGCACGGTGTCGGAAGGGGAGGCGCGATTGAAGGTCAGCTCCGCATCGAAAGCCCGGTCCTTGCCGGGGGGCTTGAGATACCCGAGCCGCTCATCGTGCGAGAGGATCGGAATTTCGTTGACGAAGAGGTTCCAGCTCGTGATGGGCAAGGTACGGCTCGCGACGCTGATCTTCACTTTCGCAACAGCCGGATCACCCGAAGGCACGTCCTGGAGCCGGATATCGGGCGGGGCAATGGAATCGATCTGCTCGACCTTGAACGCATCGCCGGCAAGCGCCCCGACATCCACCCGGCCGTCTCTTTTTATGGTCTCGACCACGACGTCCGGACGGTACAGGAGGCGCTCGAACTGAGAGGCGCGATAAAACTGGGAATAGGGCACCGGCCGGTCCGCCGCCCGCGGCCTGTTTACGTTCCAGCCAAAATAGGTATCGCCCAACGGTGATGACATGTAGTAACCCGAGGGCAACCAAACGATCCAATCCTTGAAATCATCCGTCACGAGTGCGGAGGCGATCTGCACGCCATCGGCGTAGCGATACCAGCGCACGGTTCCATCCACGAACCAGACTGCGAGCAGTTGCCCGTTGCCGGCTACGGCGATCCGGTGGGTCTCGGCGGTCACGAATGTTTTCCATAGCACGGCGCCCGCCTGGCTC
>Ga0210391_10001408_pt1 | contig 22089 bp, 18 predicted proteins | sample IncBWC12OmetaG_FD_160573 | JGI IMG/M metagenome (GOLD analysis project Ga0210391, IMG submission 160573) | Forest soil microbial communities from Barre Woods Harvard Forest LTER site, Petersham, Massachusetts, United States - Inc-BW-C-12-O ...
ACTAGGCGGCGAGCGAGATAGAGCGGATCTTCGCCGGATTCGAGCATGCGTGCGAGCCAGTACAAAGCGGCGTCGGGATCGGAGTTGCGCACGGACTTGTGGAGCGCGGAGATTAGATTGAAGTGTTCCTCGCCGGCTTTGTCGTAGCGGAGGAGCTTACGTTGGAGGACGTCCTCGAGGAGTTCTCGCGTGATTTGTTTCGAAGACCCACCCTCAGAAACCGAGGGTGTGGCACCCGCGCTGCGAGCGGCGAGATCGAGCGTGTTGTAGGCGGAGCGGGCGTCACCGTTAGCGTAAGAAGCGATGCGGAAGAGAACATCGTCGGTGGCTTCGACGTTTTCGTTGCCGAGGCCGCGCTCTTTGTCGGCTATGGCGCGTTTGAGCAGATCGACTATTTGCGGTGTGGTGAGTGGATCGAGAACGTAAACTTTCGTGCGCGAGAGAAGCGGTGAGATGACTTCGAGCGAGGGATTTTCGGTGGTGGCGCCGATGAAGGTGATGTGGCCGGCTTCGACATAGGGAAGAAAAGCGTCCTGCTGGGCTTTGTTGAAGCGATGGACTTCGTCGACGAAGACGATGGTGCGTTGGCCGCCGTGAGACTTGCGCTCTGACGCGGCCATAACTTTCTTGATTTCTTTTATGCCCGCGAGTACTGCGCTGAAAGCTAGGAATTCGGAACTCGTGAGGCGCGCAATCATTCGTGCGAGCGTGGTTTTGCCGCAGCCAGGCGGACCCCACAGTAACATCGAGGTGATTTGATCGTTTTCAATTTGTTGGCGAAGCGGTTTGCCGGGGCCGAGAAGTTTTTCCTGGCCGATAAATTCGTCGAGCGTGTGCGGACGCATGCGTTCAGCGAGGGGCTGGTGAGCGGAGTCTTCAACGGCGGGTTGCGGGAGTTTGGAGAAGAGGCTCATAATTTGGCACCGATTTTGTCGGATAAGGAATTGCGTTGGCGGGCGGCTTCGTAGAACAAAACCGCGGCAGCGGCCGCTGCGTTGAGGGACTCGATGCCGCTGGCCATGGGAATGCGAATGCGGGCGTCGGCGCTGCGCTCGACTTCTTCGGGCAGACCTGCGCCTTCGTTGCCGACTAGGAGGGCTACCGGTTCGCACCAGTCGACTTCCCAGGGGGAGAGTGGCGGAGCGATCGTGCTCGAAGTGGGCGCAATGAATTGCGCCCCTACAACGGAGGCGGGCGCCGATGGGGAGACTTCGTGCACTGAGGTGGCTAGGGTGCGAACGTTGGCAATCTTTAGCTGCGCGAGAAGAATGGGTAGCGACATCCCCGAAAGGACTGGCAGGTGGAGAGCGGCACCGGCGGAGGCGCGCAAGGCCTTTGGCGAAAACGGACTGGCGGTGCCGGATTGGCCGGAGGCGGCTGTGACAGCGCCGGTGGCGCCAAAGGCTGCGGCGGTGCGCAGGATGGTGCCGACATTGCCGGGATCTTGAACCCCAGCAAGAACGACAAGAAGCGGTGAGCACGCGGAATTTGGCAATGGAGCGCTCAGCAGATCGTCAAGCGTGACGATGCGAGGACGGACGAGCGCGGCGACGCCTTGCGGGTGCTCGGTGTCGGCAAGGCCTTCAAAGAGGCGGTCGGTGGTGCGCAGGGTGGGAAAAGCGATTTCTGGCCGGCTGATGAAGGGGGCGAGACGATCACGGTGGCGTTCGCCGGACTCGCTGAAGAGGACTGCCTCGATTGGACAACCGGAGCGCAGGGCTTCTTCGACCAGGCGGACGCCTTCGACGCCAACGGCGCCAGATTCCGTGGGCAGACCACCGCGGAGCGCCATGCGGAACTGTTTGAGCCACCGATTGTCGCGGCTGGTGAGCACTCCGGGAACGGCTGAGGGCGCGTTGGCAGCGTTGCGGGCGGATTTGCCAGGAGTGGCCATCAAGGGGAGCGTAACAAATTTCGAGGGCGAGAGGCTAACCGTGGACAGGGCCAGCATCCTGCGTGAAAGAAGGTCACCTCGACGGAGTAGAAATTGTCAGCTAAGAGCTTACAGCCGACAGCTGACAGCCAGAGAAAGAGATTTGTTTATAAAAGTTGGTGTTACTTGTATTTCGCGGACGTAGCCAACGGTGCGGCGTTCTGCGCTTCCGAGGAAGCGAGGCGTGCGCGGACATCTGCGAGGAGTTCGAACGAGCGGAGCCGCGCGGAGTGATCGTAAATGTGCGCGGTAGTAATGATTTCGTCGGGTTGCGTGACTTCGATGAATTTAAGTATGCCGCGCTCGACGGTTTCGGGGGAGCCGATGACTGAACAGAGCAGCGTTTGGCTGGCGGAGGCTTTTTCCTGGGGCGACCAGTAGGCATCGATGTCGTCAATAGGAGGAGGAATTTGGCCGGGAGTGCCGCGGCGAAGATTGGTGAAGGCTTGCTGTACCGAAGTGAAGAGATAGCGCGCCTGGGCGTCAGTTTCGGCGACGATGGCGTTGAGGCCAAGCATGGCATAGGGGCGGGCAAGTTGCCGCGACGGCTTGAAGTGCCCGCGATAGATATGCAGGGCTTCCATCATGTCAGCCGGCGCGAAATGCGACGCGAAAGCGAAGGGCAGGCCAAGATCGGCAGCAAGCTCCGCGCTGAAAAGGCTGGAACCCAAGAGCCAGATCGGTACCCGGAGGCCGGCACCAGGCACGGCGCGGATTCGCTGCGTGGGTGCTGCCGGTTCGAAATAGGATTGCAGTTCTTCGACGTCCTTCGGGAAATAATCGGAAGTAGAAGCAATGTTGCGGCGTAGTGCACGCATTGTGGGCTGATCGGTGCCGGGGGCGCGGCCGAGTCCAAGATCGATGCGGTCCGGGTAGAGCGAGGCGAGCGTGCCGAATTGTTCGGCGATCACGAGCGGCGAATGATTTGGCAGCATAATGCCGCCGGAGCCGACGCGGATGGTCTTTGTGCCTCCCGCGATATGCCCAATGACCACGGACGTGGCGGCGCTGGCGATGCCCGGCATGTTGTGGTGCTCCGCCAGCCAAAAACGGTTATAGCCCCAGGCCTCCGCGTGCTGCGCGAGATCGAGCGAGTTGCGCAGCGCGGTGGCGGCTGTTGCGCCTTGCGGAATCGGCGAGAGATCAAGAATAGAGAAGGGAATCACGTTTAGTTGGATGCCCTGGTTAGTGCCCAAGTTACGGAGGACAATCTTAACGGCTTGCGAAGGAGTGCGACGGACTGGAAGGGCGTTTGACTCGCCCAAGTGGGCTTTTCGAGCAGGCTCTTATTGCATGCGGTAGAGGGGTGTGTTAGCGTCGCCGGATTGATTGAAATTGCGGGCGAAGAGACGGCTGGTGGGAATTGCATCTTCGTCAAAGGCCAAAAAATTGCCGGCAGAACTGCTGCGCGTGAATGCGCAAGACCCGGAATCGGAAGTGCTGCGCTACGCCGCGGATCTTCTTGGCCGCGGAAGTGTGGTCGGTATCCCTACGGATACGTTTTATGGATTAGCTGCCGATCCGTTCAATCTCGCTGCTGTGGACGAAATTTATCGAGTGAAGGGTCGCCCGGAGACGCGCGCGCTGCCGATTTTGGTGCGTTCGCTCGAGCAGGCCATGCAACTGGCCCGCGAAGTGCCCCAGATTTTTTTGCGACTAGCGCAGGAATTCTGGCCGGGAGCATTAACGCTGGTTGTGGATGCAGCGAATCGCTTGCCGTTGAAAGTGACGGCGAACACAGGAAAAGTAGCACTGCGCTGGCCGAAGAGCGATATCGCGAGAAGGCTGATTGAAGAGTTTGACGGTCCCATCACAGGAACGAGCGCGAACATTTCCGGATTTCCGTCGTGTTCGAATGCCGAGCAGTTGGTGAAGCAACTAGGCGGGCGCCTGCCGCTAATCTTGGACGGCGGAGAAACTGGCGCTGTGCTGGGATCGACTATCGTCCATGTACATGGCGGCGCGTGGAAGATTATTCGCGAAGGCGCGATTCCTGTGGCGGAGATTGAGAAGGCGTTGAAGTAGGGACGAGAGTTCTCCGGTGCGACAGCAAATGCAGTTTTCAGGGAGTGGGCGGGTTGGATCAACTTGCAGTGCAAATCGTGCGATATGTCGACCATGCCTTTCCTGGCTGGGTGGCTTGTGTGTTTGAGGACGCGGAGGGCCGTCGCCACGAGCTTATCGACAAGGTTTCTATTTTCAGCGACGTGATGCTTGATGAGACGAGCATGTATCCGCAGGCGGGTGGCGCCCGTTGCACAATATTGGGACGATGGAGTGATTTTAACTCAAGGAAACTGGTTCGCGTTAGCACCATCAAGCCCGACGGAATCGAATCAACCGAAGGTTTATCGGAATTTGTGGTGCTGTCTACTCAAGTTTCCGGCTCCTAAGTTGGCGCAAATACGACTTTAGCGTGTCGATGACTGGAGCGTGGCCTGCAAATCGAAATCGCCAGTCGGGGATAGCGTTAGATCGCCGAGCGAACGGCGATGGACGGAGACTACGTCGGTGAACCAGAGCGGTAAGTAGGGCAGATCGTCCGCAAGACTCTTTGGAACTTCGCTGCAGAGTGCCTTCCTTTTTTCGCGATCCGTTTCGGTGCGAATTTGACCAACTAGCGCGTCGGTTCGCGGAGAAAGCTGGGCGTTATCGCGACGCAGCATAGGAGATTTTGCCGAGTATGGCTGGCGCGTGTGCACCGGTGGCGCTAGGGAGATTGCTGGCGCGTTGGTGGAATGTTTCGTAAGCGAGGAGCGCAAAGGCGAAAGCTTCTTTGGCGTCTTCGGGAATGCCGAAGCTCGAAGAAGAAAGAATTTCTACACCGTTCAAGGCAGCGGAGAGTTGCACCAGGAGAAGAGGGTTCTTTGCGCCGCCGCCAGAAACTATGAGTTGGCGGATTTTTGTTTTGGGTAAGACGAAGCGATTCAGCGCGTCGACGACGGAAAGCGCAGTGAAAATTGTTGCGGCGCGAATGAGATCGGCGGGTTTGGCGTGATGTTTTTTGCCGAGGGCGAGAACCTTCTTGAGGTAAGCGTGACCGTAGTATTCGCGGCCAGTGGATTTGGGAGGAGCGAGCTTCAAATAAGGATCGCGCATCAGTTCGTCGAGAAGCGGGGGAATAGAGCGGCCAGTCTGAGCGATGCCAGCGTCTTTGTCGAAACGCTGACGACCGAGGGTGAAGTGCGAGACTAGGGCGTCGATGAGCATGTTGGCGGGGCCGGTATCGAAGGCGAAGATTTGTTCTGGTTTCGCTGCGGCGGGAATCACGGTGATATTGGCGATGCCGCCGAGATTCAGCGATGCACGGCCGAGTTTTGCGTGGCGATAGAGGAGATAGTCGGCGTAAGGGACGAGCGGCGCGCCCTGGCCGCCAAGGGCGATATCGGCGGGACGAAAATCGCCGACGGTGGTGATGCCGGTGCGCGCGGCGATGACGGACGGTTCGCCGATTTGCAGCGTCGAAGCTGTAGCGCGACCGAGATACGGCACCAGCGTACCTTGATGAAAGATAGTCTGGCCGTGGCTGCCGATTAGTGCGATGCGTTTTGGTGAGATGCGAAACTTGCGGCACGCGGCGAGAGCGGCTTCGGCGAAGACTTCTCCAAGACGAAAATTCAACTGGCTGAGCTCGCCGGCGGTGATGGGATGCTGCTCGGCGACGCGCAGAATCTCCTTGCGCAGCTGAGACGGAAATTTGCTCGAGGTGTGATCGAGAAGTTTTGCGTGCAGATGAGGTGGCGCGCCCGAAATTCGCGCGAGAGCTACGTCGATGCCATCGGCGGAAGTGCCGGACATTAGGCCGAGAACGAAAATGGATTTGTTTGCCATCGTCTGTGATTGGATTTAAACACAGAGGACACAGAGAACACAGAGCGGACAGGATGGGACGGAGATAAAGAGTGAACTCGGGCAAACGCGAGCGAAGAACTGCAGGCAGCACAGCCAGGATTGGCTGTGCCACAAAGCTTAGGAGATTTGCTTTTTTAGTTCGGCGAGGAGGTTGAGGGCGTCGAGGGGTTTGAGCTGGTCGAGATCGGCGCCGCGGAGCTTTTCCAAGACGGCGCGGTCGAGCGCAGTGAAGAGAACTTCCTGATGGCCGTTGCGGCGGTGCGATGAAGAGGCGGCGGTACCTGCTGAGATGACCGCCGCGCTTGACGATAGATCATCAACGGCGCCCGGAGAGAGAGTCTCACTGAGCGCATGCTCGCTCTGCTCGTGCTTTTTGAGGACTTCGCGCGCACGCTCGATGACGCTGCGAGGCAAGCCAGCGAGACGCGCGACTTCGATGCCGTAACTCTTGTCGGCGCTGCCGGGTTCGACGCGTCGCAGAAAAATAATCTCGTTGGGCGTTTCTTTGACAGATACATGAATGTTTTGCACGCCGGTGAGCAGATCCGCTAGCTCGGTGAGCTCGTGATAGTGAGTGGCGAAGAGCGTGCGAGCGCGAGTGTGTTTCTGCAAATGTTCAACGACCGCCCAAGCGATGGAGAGGCCGTCAAACGTTGCGGTGCCGCGGCCAACTTCATCGAGAAGCACGAGGCTCGAAGGCGTAGCGTGATGCAAGATGGCGGCGACTTCGCTCATTTCGACTAAAAACGTAGAACGGCCGCGCGCGAGATTATCGCTGGCGCCGATGCGCGTGAAGATTCGGTCGGTGACGGGCAGCTTGGCTTGGCGAGCTGGAACGAACGAGCCCATCTGCGCCATCAGCACAATCAGCGCCGCTTGCCGAAGGTATGTCGATTTGCCACCCATGTTCGGACCAGTGATGAGCAAGAGCTGCTGGCGGCCAGGGTCGAAGCACAGATCATTGGGAACGAAGCGCTCGCCGCGCTGCCGGAGCAGTTCTTCGATAACCGGATGCCGGCCTGCCACAATGAGCAACTCGCCGGTAGCGTTAAACTCTGGCCGCGCGTAACCGCGATCAGCGGCCAGCTTCGCGAACGAAGTGAGCACGTCAAGCTGCGCGACGGCGGCTGCCGTACGGCGAAGGCGAGTAGCTTGCGAAGCGATGCTGGAGCGAATCTCGACGAAGAGTGCGCGCTCGATCTCCAGAATGCGTTCGTCCGCAGCGAGAATCTTGCGTTCGTACTCTTTCAACTCGGGAGAGGTGAACCGTTCGGCATTCACGAGCGTCTGCTTTCGTTCGTAGTCTCCCGGCGCGAGATGGAGATTGGGTTTCGAAATCTCCATGTAGTAGCCAAAAATGGAATTGAAGCGAATTTTCAGAGACGCGATGCCGGTGCGCTTGCGTTCGCGCTCTTCCATAGCGGCGATAATTTGTTTGCTGTGCTGGCTAAGGTTGCGGAGTTCGTCGAGCTCGCCATCATAGCCGCTGCGAATCATGCCCGCATCGGTGGCGAGAGCCGGTGGCTCTTCAGCGATGGCTCGTTCGAGCCGTTCGCGAACGTCGGCGAGTTCGTCAATCTCGCTATGAAGATGACGGAGCAGCGCGCTGCCTCCCACCGGAGGCGGCGTCAAGAAATTCTTCAGCACGGGAAGCTGCACAAGTGATTTGCGAAGCGCGACGAGTTCGCGGGGTGTGACTAATCCCAGCGTGATGCGGCTTGTGAGCCGCTCCAGGTCCTGTATGCCGCGCAGCTCTTTACGAATTTCGCCGCGAACCACGGTTTGCTGCACGAGATGCGCAACGGACTCGAGCCGCGCTTCGATCGCGTCGCGATCAATCAGCGGCCGCAATATCCACGAACGCAAAAGCCGCGCGCCCATGCCCGTAACGGTCGCGTCGAGGGCAGCAACGAGAGTCACAGGTCCGCTTCGAGAAGACTCCTCAGTGAAAATCGGTGTGATCAGCTCGAGGTTGCGCACCGTGACAGGATCGAGGACGAGCGTTTCGTGTTGCTCGTAGTAGCGGACGCGGTCCAGGTGCTGCAACGCCTCAATGCTCGGAGGCTGCGTGCTCGTCGAGCCAGCGCCCGTGTCCGGACCGCGCGCGGCGTTTTCCCTCAAGTAATGAACGATGGCTCCCGCGGCCGAGAGCGCTTGCGGATGGTTGTCAAGCCCCAGTCCCGTGAGTTCAGCGACTCCAAACTGTTCACGTAAAATGCGCTCGGCGTAGTCGCGCTGAAAAATCCAATCCTCAAGACAGCTTTCAACGCCGCCGGCGCCTTCAAGTAGCGAAGTTTTTGCCGTTTCAAAGAGCTGCTGCGGGCGCGGGAGAAGCGTTTCGCGCGGGTGGAGAAGCTGCAGTTCGTCGCGAAGGGACTCGTCGGCATCAGGTCCGGAAAATTCCGTGGACTGAAATTCACCCGTCGAAAGGTCCACAAACGCCAGGCCAACCGGCGACCCCGAAGAATGTTTTGCAACGGCGGCCAAGTAATTATTTTCGCGTGCGTCAAGAACCGAGCCGTCGGTGGCCGTGCCAGGTGTGATGACACGCACCACTTCGCGGCGCACGAGTTTTTTGCCGGGTCCAGGCAGTTCCATTTGATCGCATATCGCGATTTTGAAGCCGCCACGGATCAGCCGCGCGATGTAGCCGTCCGCGGCGTGATAAGGCACGCCGCACATGGGAATGGGCTGGCCCTTTTCGCGGTTGCGGGAGGTTAGCGTGATTTGCAGTTCGCGCGAAGCCAGGATGGCATCTTCGTAGAACAATTCGTAGAAATCGCCGAGGCGGAAGAGCAGCAGCGCGTGCGGGTAGCGCGTCTTGATCGCGTGATACTGCTGCATCAAAGGTGAAGTGGGTTCGCTCATCGCTCAATCAATCGCGCCAATTCCAAATTGCGCTCGCTGATCATTCGCGGATTCCTAGCTCGGTCAGAAGAAAAGCGTAATCTAGCGCGATCTCCCGCAAATAATCGTAACGACCCGACGCTCCGCCGTGTCCCGCACCCATGTTCGTTTTGAAGAGCAATGTATTTTTATCCGTTTTCAACGTCCGCAACTTCGCCACATACTTCGCAGGCTCCCAATACATCACCTGGCTATCGTTCAACCCAGTTTTCACGAGCATCGTAGGGTAAGCCTTGGCCGAAAGATTCGTGTACGGGCAATAGCTCTTCATATAGAAATAATCTTCCGCGATGCGCGGATTGCCCCACTCTTCATACTCGCCCACGGTAAGAGGAAGAGAAGCATCAAGCATGGTATTCAGCACATCCACGAACGGAACATGATTGATCACCATGCGAAAAAGCTCAGGCCGCATATTCGCAACCGCTCCCATCAAAAGACCGCCGGCACTGCCCCCTTCGATAATCAGCTTTTGCGAAGTCGAGTAGCGCTCCGCAATGAGATGCTCCGCCGCAGCAATAAAATCTGTAAACGTGTTGCGTTTATGCCGCAGCCGCCCCGCGTCATGCCACGGCTTGCCGAGTTCACCGCCGCCACGGATATGCGCAACGGCAAAAATCACGCCGCGATCGAGCAGGCTAAGGCGATTCGAGCTGAAATTCACTGCGATCGAGTGACCGTAGCTTCCGTAGCCATATAGCAGGAGCGGCGCAGAACCGTCCAGCGGTGTGTCTCGTCGACGGACGAGCGAAATGGGCACGCGCGCTCCGTCTTCCGCCGTAGCGTGAAGCCGCTCGCTGACATATTGCGAAGCGTCGTACCCGCCAAGCACTGGCTGCTCTTTGCGAAGCACACGTTCGCGGGTTCGAACATCGTAGTCAAACACAGAGCGTGGCGTAACAAAGGACTCATATTGGTAGCGAACGAACGACGCATCGAATTCGGGATTGCTTCCGAGAGACGCGTTGTACGCAGGCTCCGCGAATTCAATGCGGTGCGATGCGGAGAGCGCATCGGGAGTTTCCACTTCAAGATCCAGGATGCGCAGATAGGGCAGGCCGCCTTCACGCTCAGTCAAAATAATATGCGAACGAAAAACGTCGAGCCCAGCAAGCATCACGTCGGGACGATTCGCAATGATCTGCCGCCATTTAGCACGTTGCGGATCGGCCACAGGCGCGCAAACGAGCCGAAATGTCCGCCCCCTCGAATTGGTGCGGATGAAGAAGTAGCCGCCGGTGTCGTTCGGATTCGCACCGTGCGCTTCTCGCGTGAGCGGATTCGGATGATGGTCCACGTAATACTCATGGTCTGTCTCGCGCGGAGCGATCAGGCGAAACTCGCCGTTCGGTTGCGCTGCGGGCAGAAAGCGCACCTCGCTTGTGGTGTGGCTCGCAATCACAAGCAGAAGAAACGCACCGCTGCGAGTGCGCTCGATCTCAACGCGAAAGCGCTCGTCGGTCTCTTCATAAATCAGTGCGTCTGGCTCCCCCGAACCGGCCAGGTGGCGATAAAGGCGGTGAGCGCGCTTTGTCGTTGCGTCTTCAACAGTATAGAAAAGCGTGCGATTGTCCGCCGCCCAAGCCGCGCTGGTGACACGTTCGATCGCTTCGGGAAACTCTCTGCCGTTCCACAAATTTTTAATGTGCAACGTATATTGCCGGAATCCTGTGGTATCCAGCGCGTAGGCAAGAAGTTGGTTGTCGCTGCTAACGTCGAAAGCGCCGAGTCCGAGAAACGAATGGCCCTCCGCCATGCGATTCAAGTCCAAAAGCATCTCGTCCAGCGAACCGCCTCTGTCCGCGCGGCGGCAATGCACCGGATACTGTTTACCTTCTTCGGTGCAAGTAAAATAAAGAAAACCGCGCAAGAGGTAAGGAACGCTCAAGTCTGTCTGCAGTATTCTGCCGAGCATCTCCTGATAGAGCTCCTCCTGAAAAGGCTCAGTAGGCTGCAAGACAGCATCGGTGTAAGCGTTTTCCGCTTCCAAGTAAGCGATGACTTCGGGGTTTTCTTTTTGGCGCAGCCAGGCGTAATGGTCGACGCGGCGGTCGCCATGCACCACGGTTTCGACCGGCTCGCGGCGTGCGAGCGGCGGTGAAAGCGGCGTGCTGGCTGTCGTCTCGTTCGGAAAAGCTGGCGCTTCTGCTTTGGCGTCTGGATTCATGAGTCTCTTGATCTGGTACGCTCGGCGGGGCAGTCGCCGGGCATTGCGCCGGATTTAGCCGGGGTCATGCTGAGCAAAGGTGAAATACGTTCGTCCGTTATACTAACGGAAGTCCGCGGCGGGACAAAGCCAACCCCTAGGGGCAACGAGAAGCGGCAAGGATCGTGATGGCGCAGGAAATCGAGATCAAGCTGAAAATCAGTGATCCAAAAGCTTTGAAGCGTGAGCTGAAGAGGCTTGGCGCCCGCCCCGCGAACGGCGGCTCGGGCCGCGTACATGAATGGAACGTGATTTTCGATACGCCCGAAGGCGGCTTGGCCAAACACGGGCAGCTGCTCCGCATTCGAATAGAAACATCGGAAACCAAATCGAAAAAAGGCAAAGCAATACCCGCAAAGCGCACCGTGTTGACCTTCAAGAGGCCTATCGTGGTGGGAGGGACGCCTTCCGCGAGCGCGCAAGAGAATCATCGGCATAAAGTGCGCGAAGAAATCGAGGTCGACGTAGCCGATGCCAGCGTCCTCGCAAAAATATTCGAAGGACTGGGAATGCGCGGCTGGTTCCACTACGAGAAGTACCGCACGACCCTTCGTCTTCCTGCGCGTGCGAGGTGGGCGAAAGGCTTGCTCATCGAATTGGATGAAACGCCCATCGGAACGTTTGTCGAGCTCGAAGGACCACCATTGGCGATTGATCGCGCGGCGCAAGAGCTCGGCTATTCGCGAAGGGACTACGTTTTGAAGAGCTACCTTGCACTTTACGTCGAAGAATGCCGCCGACTCGGCCAGGAACCTCGAGACATGCTCTTTCCCGCCAAGAAATAGCCACCGCGAAAGAAAAAATCAAAAAAATCAGTCGCAAGGCCATTCTTTTCTTGACATTGAAACGCGCCAGGCTTATCACTGCACTTGCAACTTCGAAACGGCACTGCAATTGCTCCGTCTTGCGATTGAGTGCGGTACGGCTGAGGCATGGCTGTGATGTTTAAGGTGAATTCTCTTCAATGAGTGCGTCCAACGAACTGGAACCTGGCCCTAGTCGCTTCGACACGAAGCGGACTTTCAGGGCAAGGCTTGGGACGGGCGATTTGGCAACGTCGCGCGAGGCGCAATGCCTCCCGCAGGCGGTTGGGTGGGGAGGGTTCACGTCTGGCTAACGGTAAGTCCATTTTTATTAGGTACTTGCCCGCAGCCGAGGTCATTTCGGTATGCGGGCTTTTTTGTTGGAGCCTTGCGAATATCGGCCGGCTGGGTGGCAGGGAAGGAGGTTAGACGATGGAACTTTACGCCACGGAACTAATGGGCGCGCAAGCTTACGACGCCCAGGGCAACTTTGTGGGGCGAGTGCGGGAATTCTTTATTGAGCCCTCGCAGGCGACAAACCGTCTATCTCATTTCCTTATTTCTCGCGGCCGCTTCCAGCCGTTGCTGGCCAGCCATGATCAGGTGGCTACGTTTGCTCCTGGCACGATGCGGCTGAATGTCAGCGAGCGCGCCCTTCAACTCTATGAACCGAATGAGTCCTTGCTGGCGGTGCGCAAGGATTTGATGGACCAGCAGATTATTGACACGCGAGGCCGCAAAGTCGTTCGCGTAAACGACGTGGACCTAGCGGAATTCAAGAGCAACGGAAATGTCGAGCTGCGGGTCACGCAAGTCGATGTGGGGCTGCCGGGCGCGGTGCGCCGGCTCTTGCAAGGTGTATTTTCGCCAGGGGTAATCCGTAGGCTGCAGCGCAAGCTGCCGCAAAGTGCCATTCGTTGGGAATTCGTGAACTTGATCGAATCTGACCCTCTGCGGCGCGTAAAGCTGCGCATTACGCACGAAAAGCTGGAAGACCTGCACCCGGCGGACCTGGCCGAAATCATGGAAGACCTTTCGGCGGCCGAGCGGCAGGGAATTATCGCTTCGCTCGACGAAGAGACCGCCGCTGCCGTCCTCGCCGAGCTCGATGAACGGCTCACGACTCAGATCGTCGAAAAACTGGACCCGGAAAAAGCCGCCGACATTCTGGAAGAGATGGCGCCTGACGCTGCAGCCGACCTGCTGGCAGACCTTCCCAAGGAAACCTCGGACGAACTGCTGGAAGAAATGCCCGGACAGGAAGCCGACGAAGTCCGTGAGCTGCTGTCGTTCGACCCTTCGACCGCCGGCGGGATGATGAACACCGAGTTCATCTTCGTAGGCGAACGCTCGCTGCGGGAAGAAGTGCTCGAGTGGATTCGCAGCCAGGAATTGAATCTCGACCAGCTGGATACCATCGTGCTTCTTGATGGAAAGGCGGAGTATTCCGGCACGGTGTCCATTGCGCGCTTGCTGCTTGCCGCTCCGGAGCAGAGGATGTTTGAACTGCGAAGCGAGCCGCTCCTCAGCATTGCCGGTGACGCGGATGAGAAAGACGTTTTTGAGCTGTTCGACAAATACAATCTGCGGATGCTTACGGTGATCGATGAGGAGAATCGGCCTATCGGCACGGTCACCGTGGACGACGTGGTTTCGCGGCTTGTAAAGAAATAAAGAGGGAATGGGAAGCGGCGGATGAATTGGGACATTCTCAAATCGAGCCTGGAGGGCCTGCAGACGCGCGGCACGAATCTGCAACAGAAGATTCGCGGCCTGCGGCGGCGTCTGACCTTGCTGCTCGCGGTCGTCGGGCCGGGGCTAATTACCTCCAACGTCGACAACGATGCGGGCGGCATCGCGACGTATTCGCAGGCGGGTGCGCAGTATGGCTATGCGTTGTTGTGGTCACTGATTCCCATGACTATCGCGCTGTATGTGACCGAAGAAATGTGCGCGCGGATGGGAGTGATCACCGGGAAAGGGCTGTCCGATCTCATTCGCGAAGAGTTCGGCTTCCGCCCGACGTTTTTTGTGATGGTCACAGGATTCTTTGTGGACCTGGCCAACGTAGTGGCCGAATTTGCCGGCGTGGCCGCTTCCATGGAAATGTTTCACGTCAGCAGGTACATCGCTGTGCCTATCGCTGCGATATTGGTTTGGATTCTGGTGCTTCGAGGTACATATCGCCAAGTCGAGGTCATCTTCCTGATCGCGTGTGGGTTTTACGTCACGTACATCATTTCCGCTATCCTGGCCAAGCCAGATTGGTTGGAGGCTGCCAAGCATGTTGTCATTCCCAACCTTCAATTCAATTCTGGCTATTTACTGACGCTCACGGCGCTGGTGGGGACGACCATCGCCCCATGGCAATTCTTTTACCTGCAAGCGGGTTTCGTGGAGAAAAAAGTCGGGCCGAGGCAGTATCCGCAAGCGCGTGCTGACGTTTTGGTGGGCAGCATCAGCTGCATGGTTATCGTGTTTTTCATTATCGTAGCCACGGCAGCGACTTTGTACGTTTCCGGCCAGCGCGATATCACAGATGCGGTGCAGGCTGCCAAGGCCTTGATACCACTGGCCGGCAAATGGGCGGGATTTACTTTCGCGTTTGGCTTGCTGAATGCCTCGCTCTTTGCGGCTACGATCTTGCCGCTCTCGACGGCTCATGTGATCTGCGAAGGCCTGGGATTTGAAGCCGGGATCGACCACAAGTTTAAAGACGCGAAAATCTTCTATGGGCTGTACACGGTTTTGATTGCCGTGGGCGCGGGCATCATTCTCATCCCGCATGTTCCGATCTGGAAGATTTTCATTTTTTCGCAGGTAGGGAATGGGATTTGGCTGCCCATCGTGGTCATCTTCATTCTGCTTCTCGTTAACCGGCGCGATCTGATGGGCGAGCACGTGAATTCGCTCACGTTCAATATCGTCGCGTGGGTCACGGCGATTGCTATGATTATCCTGACGCTCGTGCTGGTCTACACCTCGCTCTTCCAATCGCCACCCCCGGGGGGCTAATGCTCTGGATGGCGGTATTCCAAATGGAGATGTTCGAAACAGCACCCCGCCATTGCGCCGTTGCCAAATCGTATGTTAACTTTGCGGCGTAAAGAAGAAACCTCAGAAACCCGTGCCGCAGACTAAATCACACACGACGCTGCAAGTTTCCGCCTCTGGCGCGTTGGGGCCGTTGACCCCGGAAGAAGCGCTTCTCTTCGAAAAGCTTGATCTGGAGCGGCTGCCGCGGCATGTGGCTGTCATAATGGACGGTAACGGGCGCTGGGCGCAGCAGCGGCATCTGCCACGCGCGGCGGGCCACCGCTCCGGCACAAAAACGGCGCGCTCGACAATTGAAACCTGCGCGCGCCTGAATATCGAAGCGCTTACGCTCTACGCGTTCTCGGTGGAGAACTGGCGGCGCCCCAAAACGGAAACCGACTTCCTGATGCAATTGCTGCGCGAATATTTGCGCAGAGAAATGCCTTTGATTCAGAGAAATGATATCCGCATGCGTTTTTTGGGCCGCACGAACGAACTTCCCAAGGGAGTGCAGGACGACGTGCGCGACGCCACGGAACGGACCTCTGGCAACAAGGGCATGTTCCTCTGTGTGGCGCTGAACTACGGCGGCCGCGCGGAGATCGTGGACGCCATGAACGCTATTGTGGCCGAGCAGAACGGCCATGCAGGCCAAGCCGAAATCACGGAAGAGAGGGTGGCCCGGCACATGTACACAAGTGGACTGCCGGATCCGGATTTGCTTATCCGCACGAGCGGCGAAATGCGCGTGAGCAATTTTTTGCTTTGGCAGATTGCCTATGCGGAAATTTTCGTGACGGAAACGCTTTGGCCCGATTTTAATCGCGCGCGATTGTTTGAATCGCTTATCGAGTTTCAAAAGCGCGAACGCCGTTATGGCGGAATCCGCGAAGGCCGGCCCCACCCGGAAGTGTCAGCGCGCGTAGTTGGAAAGTGAACCTTTGAACGCGGCGAGCCGCGGCAACCATAGAGGCACGATAAATTGTGACTCCGCAACGGCACCCCTGCCGTTCCGCACTTTTGAGAACCGGTTCCTAGGAATCGGGACTCAGGACTCAGCTATTTTATGATTCTCCCCCGTGATTTATTTCCCTTGATGTGATGAGATGGAACGAGTGATTCGTCAGGGGACCCCTTTTCTATGACCTGGAAGCGCGTCGCGACAGCCGTCGTTCTAATCCCGTGTGTGGTCGGCCTAGTCTTGTGGGGCTCGACGGTCGCGATGGCCATCGGTCTCGCCCTCGTAATGCTCCTCGCGCTGTTTGAATATTTCGCGATGGGCGATGCCATCGGCCACCGCGCGTATCGTTTCTGGACCGCCACCTGCGCGCTCCTGCTCGTTTACGTGCAATGGCTCGCAAGCTCGTACGACGTCGCATTTATCGGCGAAATGCACGTTGATCGCATGTACATGGTTCGACGCATCTTTGGAAGCATTCCCACGGTCCCGGACGTTTTCTTTCTTTTTGTGCTGGGCGTTACCGCGCTTACGCTCTGGACGAAGCGCCCCGTCGTCGAGGCCCTGCCCGCGGCTGGCATCAGCGCGAGCGGGCTGATTCTCGTGGCCTTTCCGCTAACGTTTACGGTGCGATTGCATGGGATGGGAAAGGAAGGGCCATGGCTCTTGATGTTTGCGCTGGTGATTACCTGGGCTGGCGATACGGCTGCGTATTTTGCTGGCCGCGAGTTGGGAAAGCATCACATTGCGCCAAAGATCAGTCCGAACAAAACGTGGGAGGGAACGATCGCTAGCATTCTGGGAGCGCTGATCGTCGCGGTGGTGTTTGCCAGATATTTTCTCGCCGTGCCGATGGCGCATATGTTGGCGATGGCCGCGGTCGGCAATGTTGCCGGCCAAGCCGGCGATTTGCTCGAATCGGCTTACAAGCGCAGCGCGGGAGTCAAAGATTCCGGTTCGCTGCTGCCGGGGCATGGCGGTGTTCTTGACAGAATCGATGCGCTGATTCTGGCAATCCCGGTTGTCTGGTACTATTGGATTTGGATTTATTTGCCTAACCGGTAGGACAGACATTCCTGTCTGTCGCCGTTCCGTAAGTGGAAGAGTCAGGGGAGCAATTCGAAGGACAGACGACCGGGACTGTCCTACTATGAGTTCGGAAGACAGACTGAAAGTCTGTCCCACCAAGTCAGCTAAGCGGAGAAAAGATTCGTCCTTGAAGCAGCTATCCATTTTGGGTTCAACAGGTTCGATTGGCCGGCAGTGTCTTTCCGTTGTGGAATCGCTGCCCGAGCGGTTCGTTGTCGTCGCGCTGGCTGCTGGCGGAAATCTGGAAGAGTTGACCGGCCAGATTGAGCGGCACCGTCCTGAATTGGTTTCCGTTGGTGACGCGAAAAAGGCCGATGAACTTGCCTCCACGCTGCGGACAAAAGGAATCTCCCCGCTTCCCGCGATTCATCATGGCGGCGAAGGAATGCTGGCGGTCGGAACGCACTCTAAAGCTGACATCGTAGTTTCCGCAGCGGTTGGCGTCGTCGGCCTCGAAGCTACCTACGAAGCGGTCAAGCTGGGAAAAACCGTAGCGCTTTCAAACAAGGAAGTTTTAGTTGCCGCCGGCGAACTGGTGATGGCCGCGGCGAAAAAGGCCGGGCGCGAATTGTTGCCCGTGGACAGCGAACACAATGCGGTTCACCAATGCCTGCGCGGCGGAACGCACGGCGAAGTTAGCCGGCTTGTCCTAACGGCAAGCGGTGGTCCATTTCGCAAGACGCCGCTAGCCGACCTCGAGAACGTGTCCCCGGAGCAAGCGCTCGCGCATCCAAACTGGAAGATGGGTAACCGCATCACCATCGACTCCGCGACAATGATGAACAAGGGTTTCGAAGTGATCGAGGCGCGCTGGCTCTTTGGCGTGCGACCCGACCAAATTGACGTTGTGATTCACCCGCAGTCCACCATTCATTCCATGGTCGAGTTCGTGGATGGCTCGATTCTGGCGCAACTTGGTCCAACGGACATGCGAATGCCCATCCAATATGCGTTAACCTATCCAGAGAGAGTGGCGTCTAACCAGGTAGCCCTGGATTGGCGCAAGTTGCGGCGGTTGGATTTCGCAAAAGTCTCCACGCGGCTTTTCCCCTGCCTTCGTCTGGCTCGCGAAGCGATGAAGAAGGGCGGCGCGTTGCCATGTGCCCTGAATGCGGCGGATGAAGTTGCAGTGGCAGCGTTTCTTGAGCGGCGTTTGCCATATCTCGGGATTGCGGAAGTGATTGAGCGCGTGTTGGCGCGCACGCCGCGTATTCGGTTTGAAAAGATGGACGACGTGCTGGAAGTCGACGCGGAAGCGCGGCGCGCGGCGAAAGAAGAAGTAGGGCGTTTGTCGGTAAAGGCAGTCGCGGTATCATAAGGTTCAGAAGAGGGGAAAGACGGAGATATGGGAGCGCTTTACGTTATTGTTGGCGTTGTCCTCGTGCTCGGGGTAATGGTCCTGGTTCACGAGTGGGGACACTTTATCGTCGCGCGGCTCTGCGGCGTTCGCGTGGATGTTTTTTCCATCGGCTTTGGTCCGCGACTGTTCGGATGGAAGAAGGGGCGAACGGACTATCGAGTAAGCGCGTTGCCGCTCGGCGGTTACGTGCGCATGGCCGGGCAAGATCTCAGCGAAGTGGATTCGGGAGATAAACCGCCGACGGGCGCGCCCGACGAGTTGATGAGCAAGCCGCGATGGCAGCGGGCGCTGATTTCCTTCGCGGGACCTGCGGTAAACCTGATCTTGCCGATATTTCTTCTAGCCGGACTCTTCGCATTTACGGGTGTGCCATATCCTGCCTATCTAGATTCACCGGTGCGGGTCACGGGATTACCCGCGAATTCTGACCTCGCGGATAGCCCGTTGAAGCCAGGCGATACCGTGCTTTCCATCAACGGAACAGCAACGCCGACTTGGGAGCAGGCCTTCGGCGCGCTCAAGCAGGCCGTTCCGGGAGCAACTCTTAAACTGGAAGTGGAAGATGGCGGAACGCGCCGAACGGTCGATCTTCCGATCAAGGATAAGACCGACCCGAGCCGAATCTTTGGATACATGCCGATTCGCCCCATTATTGACCAGGTCGCGCAAGGCGCTCCTGCGGATCGCGCCGGATTGCAAGAAGGGGATCTGATCACCGCGGTAAACGGAAATCACATCGACTTCTGGGAACAATTCCAGCAGCTGACCAGGTCCTCAAATGGCCAGCCGATGACGCTGGACCTCACGCGCAAAGGGCAGCCTGTCCATTTGGTGGTAACGCCGGAGAAAGGCGCGGCGGGAACCGGCGAAAACGTTTATCAGATTGGCATCGGTCCACGCGAAGAGACTGCGTACAAGCGCGTCTCGTTCACCGAGAGTGTAAAGATTGCGGGACTCGAAACGAAGGACACGATTGCGCAAACCGTGGACGTTGTCGGAAAGCTATTCAGCGGGCGCGTATCGATCAAGCAGCTGCAAGGACCCGTTGGCATTTCGCACATGGCGGGGCAAGCCGTGCGAAAAGGGCCGCCGTACGTTATCACTCTTATGGTGGTGATCAGCATCAACCTGGGAATCTTGAATCTCTTGCCGATTCCTATCCTCGACGGCGGAAATATTTTGCTGCTGGCGATTGAAGGAATCATGCGGCGCGACTTGAGCCTGAGCTTCAAAGAGCGCTTCGTTCAGGTTGGGCTGTTGTTCCTCTTGGTCATCTTCGCCATCGTTATGTACAATGACATTTTGCGGCGGATTTCGAGTCACTCTTAGCCCGGAGTGCGCCGTACCCCAGGAGGGCGACACATGTCTGTATCGCCGGGCCACCGGGCTTCGACGGGCGAGCGCCTCAATACTTCAGAGACAACAGGGAAGCTGCAGCAGGCCATACGTGAGCGCGGGATTCGGCTCACGCGGCAAAGGCGCGTCATCCTCGAGGTGATGGACGCCGCTGAGCAGCACCTCGACGTAGACCAAATTTTGGAGCGCGCACGGAAAATCGAATCCGACGTGCATCTTGTCACCGTCTACCGCACGATCGATCTTCTTAAAAAACAAGGGCTTATCGACGAACTCGATCTCCTCCATTTGCGCGGTGACCGGCACTATTACGAGAGCCATGGTCCGCGCGACCATATTCATGTCGCGTGCCTGGGTTGCGGCAAGGTGCGTGAGTTCGAGAGCCGGCTCTACGAGCAGCTTAAGCATCAGATCGCGCGGGACTTCAAGATGAAGGTCACCGTGTCGCGGACCGAAGTCGGCGGCTACTGCGAAGAGTGCCTCGCCAAGATGCCCTCCTGATTCTGACGTGGGCGCCCCGTCCTCGGTTTTTGAGGGCGGGTCCTGGGTTTACCTTTCTACCGAGAAGACCAATGGCAGAGACGTTCGAAGCCTACCGAAACCGAGTCCTGAGCTATCTTAGCGATCAGGAGCCCATCGGCGTCCAACAAGCCACTCCATCCCAGCTCGAGCGTCGACTGCGCGATGTCGCGCCCGAGGAGTTGATCCGGCGTCCTGCACCTGATAAGTGGTCCATCGCCGAGATCGTAGCGCACTTGGCGGACGCGGAGCTGGCGATGGGGTGGCGATTGCGGAACATGCTGGCGAATCCGGGCGTGGCCCTGACGTGGTGGGATCAGGCCGTATGGGCGGAGCGCTTGGGTTACGCGCAGCAAGAGGCGAGCCTTTCGGCGGGGGTCTTTCGGGCGCTGCGCGAGAGCAACCTGCGACTGTTGGAGTCGGTCCCGCGCGCCCAGTGGGTGGAGTGCTATGGGGTCCACGAAGTACGCGGACGGCAAACGGTCGAGGAGTTCGTCCGCTTGGAAGCGGCACACGACTTGAACCATCTTCGCCAGATCGACCGCATCTTGGCTGGTGTATGACCGGGCAGTCATGATGGGACGGGCAGCCCGTCCTCCTAGTTATGCGGAGGGTACGCCGTCCTCAGTTTTTGAGGGCGGGTCTTGAGTTAGGAAATATGGGAAAAATGGGGACAGACGGGAAGTTTTCTCATGTTTCTCTTCGCACGAATCAAAAACTACAGGAAACGTTCCGTTTGTCCCAAATTTTCCAAGTTTCCTTGTACTTGAGCGCGAGAGCATGCTTGAACGCCGCCAGTTCAGCACGGATCGGGCGGGTAGTGCAGCAGTATCGCGAGCAAAAGATCGAGCATCGGAGCCTCCTTGTCGGTTGCCGGGCTTGAATGTCGCCGGGCGTCGTCACGAAGCACTCTGACGCGATTCCGTTTCCTCGACAATGCACCGAAGATGGCTTCTAGGTCAACTTTGGGTGAACCCCTGTGTCTAGTGGCCGGGAAAGGATTGCTTCCGATGGATTGCTGATCGGCTAAAGAAAACGCAAAGCAGCGAGCGATACTGGCAGGGCTTCCAAAGCGTCGTACTCACGATTCCTATCCACTTTAGAAGGCAGGGAAGTATTGGACGGGAGGCGTCCAGGTCTTTGTACGCCTCCCACTTTACCCCCTTTTTGGGGGGCGAATCGTATATGGATGGGACTCGCGGAACATCGCTATGGTTACATAAAAATTCTTTCAAATTCCGTTCATAGGAACCGTACCCAACTAAAGGATTGCTTCCGATTTCTTGGAAAGTGGTATCGAGAGTTCCATAGAAAGTGGGTATCCACAAATACCACGAGCTGAGTCAATCTAAAAGGGTGGCATTAGTTCAGTCTGATTCCGGAGGGGACGATGAATGCGCATCGGCGAAATGGAGTTGCAGCATTGTTGAGGATTGGCTACCGCCGCAATTCAAAAGGGGACATCGTGAGTATTCATCGCCGTTCCGTCATGATCGCGCTGCTAAGTCTGTGTCTGGCAGCGCTTGGACCGCTGGCCGCACAATCACACCAGGATTCGGGCCCCGCGATGAATCAGACAGACAGTGCAGTCCCCGGTCTTCACGACTTCGACTTCCTGGTTGGTCAATGGCAGGCACATCATCGAAAGCTGAAGCAGCGACTCGCCAATAATCACGAGTGGACTGAATTCGAAGGCACGTTGTCGAATCAGCCGCTTATGGGAAGTTACAGCAATGTGGACGATACAGTGCTCAGCGTTCCGGGTGCTCCCTATCGCGGTGTCGCTCTGCGGTCCTTCGACCCGAAGACCCAGCAGTGGTCAATCTGGTGGCTCGACAGCAGGACACCATCCGATCCATTGGATCCGCCCATGATTGGAGGCTTCCACAATGGCGTGGGCACTTTCTATGGGGATGACACGGTCAGGGGAAAGCGAGTTCGGGCGCGCTTCATCTGGTCCAACATCACTCGGACATCGTGCCACTGGGAGCAAGCGGCCTCGCCAGACGAGGGCAAGACCTGGGAGACAAACTGGGTGCAGGACATCACAAGAGTTCGCTGATCGAGGGG
>Ga0210391_10001409_pt1 | contig 22043 bp, 17 predicted proteins | sample IncBWC12OmetaG_FD_160573 | JGI IMG/M metagenome (GOLD analysis project Ga0210391, IMG submission 160573) | Forest soil microbial communities from Barre Woods Harvard Forest LTER site, Petersham, Massachusetts, United States - Inc-BW-C-12-O ...
CCTCTCTACGGACCAGCATCCCTTACGAGGCCCACCGCTCAACAACCGAGACAGGCTCACCAAGAATTCCGCGATTTGTTTCCAGCCTTTCAACCTCTCGACCTGAGACGATGGACTCCTACGTTTTTCGAGCTCCATTTTTATATTTCCTATACGTCAAGTCCGTCCTGCTAGACTCTAGGCGACATGGCCCTGAAAGATCTCGTCAAAGCGGTAATTCCTCACGGAATCTGCGAGTACTCCATCCGTCGTCACGACTACATGCGACTCGGTGTAAACATGTACCAGGCCAGTCGGATCGCGCTCTCGCCTCGCCAATATCAGAATCTGTGCGAAGCCCGACTGAATCTTGTACCACCGACTATCCTCTCTTCGCTGCGGACTTGTGTCGATGCGGGAGCCAACCTGGGGAATTGGACGCAGGCTCTGCTGGACCTGTTCCAGCCTGAACGCGTGATCGCAATCGAGTGCGAACCCCGCATGGTCGAGCCTCTCAAAACAAGATTCGGTACATTCCCTCGTGTCTCGGTAGTGGAAGCCGCACTCTCAGACAGTGAAGGCAACGTAAGCTTTCATCAGCTGAGGCACCCGGCAGGTTCGTCGCTGTTGAAACCTCGGGCTGACGTGGTTAAGCAATTTGCTGCAAACTCCTGGGACGTGATTGGAACCGTCGAGGTACGCAAGACCAGCTACGACCAACTGATAGTTGGCGAGGACGAAGTATCCATCTTGAAACTCGACATCCAAGGCGCGGAGATGAGCGTTCTTTCCAATTCCCAGGAAGGACTCCGCAAGACACGGTGCATCATCATGGAAGCAACTTTCACTCCACACTATGAGGATGACTCCGGTTTCTCCGAGCTTCATCAACTGATGGGGGACAAAGGGTTCGGACTCTACCAACTTTCTGCTCCTTATCATCGCGGCGTCAGAGCGCTGTATGCCGATGCGATTTATGTTCGGGAAGACATCCTGCAAGGTCTTACTCCAATAAGTTAGGGAATAACTCGACGGATTCTAGCTGTGCCGGGTTAGTGCAACGTCGTCCACGAATGGTGTCCTAAGTGTGTCGAGCTCTCGCCCCAAAACTTCTGAGTCCTCACGCGTAAGCGGATTCGATCTTTTCTAATTGACATCCAGAGATACTTTCGTTTAGCTTACGGCGCATCAGCGAACGGATTCGCCGGGGAACGACGGATTCTGAGTTCCGTCAGTAGTCCTGATCGCTGCTTCCCTTGAACCGTGATGGAGTGCGCCAGCGAGTTATTGGCGGGGTGCATTAGTGCTGGAAGTAGTCTGCGTGCTATAACCCGGCGACGGGCCGGGAGGGCCAGTCTGTTCATCTCCTCCAGCACGAATCGTTACTTGCTGGGTGGCACCAGCTACGACGCTGACGGAAATGTGCTCAACGATGATTTCAACACTTATACCTGGGACGCAGAAGGAAAGCAGCTCTCAAATTATGGCGGGGAAGAAACTTTTGGTTTCACCTACGACGCTTTTGGACATATGGTGGAACTGGCAGTTAACGGCACCTACACACGCTCCTACATGAACATGGGCAAATTCCGGTTCTCCGCTACCGGACAGACCGCTGGGTATTCCGAAACTCCTTTGCCCGGTGGATCTATAGCCAGCCAGAATGGCGGAAACACAGGAATACAAATCGCGGACTGGCTAGGCACGATCCGCGGAAATTCGAACTATACCGGCGGTATCGTGAACAGCACGGGCGCCCGCGCTCCGTTTGGTGAGGGGTACGCGGGGGCTCCGCCTGAGGCTTTTACGGGTCAAGACAGCGACGGCAACCGAGGGAATCCGATTTACTGGTTTCCGGAGCGGCAGTACGTGTCGACGCAGGGCCGCTGGATATCGCCGGACCCGGCGGGATTGGCGGCCGTAAACCCCTCCAATCCCCAGTCGTGGAACCGCTATGCATATGTAGGCAACAGTCCACTAAACAATGTTGATGCCTTGGGTTTTTGCCCCTCGGGCTCCTATAATGCGGGTCCGAATGCATTTGACGCCGCCTCGGGAACCGACGCTTGCGGCGGCATAGCGGTCAACGCACCCGTCGTCGATTGGGTTTGGACCAATGGTGAATGGCTTGGTTTGGACGGTTGGAGCACGTGGGATGGACTGATCCAGCGTGGCCCTATCGCAAACAGCATCCTAACTGGGGAAGACTCCCCGTACTCGGGGTCGCTCCAATCCCAGATCGCAAGTCTTCTGAGTGGAATAATGCCTTGCCAGAAGGAATTTGGCGCGCCCTGCGTCTCGATTGGCTCCAACTTCACGACGGTCCCAGGGTACCAAGCTCCGACTGCCGAGCAGATCGCCTATCTACAATGGCAACAAGGCTTGACCGGTTTATTCTGGGACGCTCCTGGTCCGCCAAGTCTATGTAGAGAGTTCCCGTGCTACGCGACAATCTCCGGTCCTCCGTTACCAACAATCTCGGCGGTGGCACCGCCTCCCCCACCGCCAAGCTTCTGGCAGGCCATTCAGACCTGCGCAACATTTCTCCCACTCATGGGTGGGCCAGGTTCAGCGTCACTCGATCAATACCCCGAGGGGCAGATGGGTACGCAGAACAGCAACCGCTATCAGGAGAACAATCCCACCAATCAGGGTCAGGGAGCGGCTGCGGGAAACGCTGCTGGACAAGCTGGCACTTGGTCCGTTGCACTGGGGGAGCGCTGTCGCAATAGGGGACGTACGGAACGCGACGAGCGGAGAGTGGACTGGGGGCTCGCGCAGCGGATCTTCCCGAGCAGGCAATTGCCAAGGTGCTTGCAGTGACAGGAACTGAAATGGGGAATCGACACAAGCGCGATCAATGGTCGCAGGATATAGAAGCCAGACAGCGCAATGTCGTCTTTCCCGACACAGTGCAGAACGAGGCACGATTTTGGCGTAATCTAGGGAAAGGTTCCTCCAGTCTCTCCGCAAAAGCTGGCTTAGCCGTTTTGGCAGTTTTTGTTTTTGCGTTTGGGGGTGGGATCCTGTTCGCTACCTACGAAGGGGGTGTCATATGGCAATTTGGGTTGGGAATGCTCCTTTTCTGTGGTTCCTTCTTCGGTGCCATAATGTGGGCAACGCGTCGTAGCCTTCGGAATATTCAAGACGCCCGGCGCGGCCCGCGTCCACCGAAACATTGAGTGGGGTAGCGCGCCCCCAATGCCTCGGAAGCGGTCGGCTTGCCCCGCGCTCGTCGTAAACAGCGCAGTTCGTTTCGCTTTCCGCGCGGCTGTCCGATGCCCTGTCTAACCATTGTTGGCGGAAACGTGCAATTCCAAGTTTCCGGAGACTCGTGCTCCTTCTTCTCGCAGTCATTACTGGAGTAAGCGTCCGGTTGACACTCTAGAGGTATCCACTTTGAGCGGAGATGCTTCCGTTGAGTGTTGGAACGCTTTGCCTGGCTACCTGATCCTTCAATCCACTTCCATTTTCAATCCGCAAAAATCTCGTTCACTTTCTCCTGAACTTGTTGGCTGCGGGACGGCTTTAGATAGCGCATTGTCGATTCGATATCTACGTGTCCCAACCACTGCTGCACGGTACGCAGATCGACGCCAGCCCATAGACACCGAGTAGCGAATGTTGCACGGAACTTGTGAAGCCAGAAATCCTCCGGGTTCAGTTCCGCGCGCTCGGCAACCGCCTTCAAGTCATCGAGAAAATTCAACTTCGGGTTGCATCCGGCGGTGGGGAAGACCAGGTTGCACGCCTTGTCGGATTTTCCCTTCCGGACTTTCAAACTCTTGACCAACTTGAGGGGAATCGGAATCTCGCGCTCTTTGTACGCCTTCGGTGTCCAGCCCCGGTCTGGTTTATGAGTGACGCGAACCGTAGCGGCTGCGAAGTTGACATCGGTCCAGTACGCGTACATTACTTCCTGCTCACGCATCCCGGTCATCAAAAAGAACTCGTACCATAACCGTTCTTCTTCATCACCAGCGGCGAAGAGTGTGTCGAGTTCCTCCTGCTCGTAAATCTTCGGCTCCTCTTCGGTGTAGCGCGGCCAGTCATTTTTGCCGACCAGACCGCGAACTCCTTGCGCCTTGAGAAATGTCATTATGTTCTCAAACTTGTTGTAGACAGATCGGGGTGCCTGTTCTTTTTCATCTCTCAAGAAGGCCGAAAACTTGAGAAGGTCTTTGCGTTCGATCTCATCAAGGTTTTGTTTATGGCAAGACTCAGTGAAGTAGTTCAGTGCGGTGGTGTACGCGGCCAGAGTCTTCGGCTTCTTCGTGAGCTTCGTTTCGTCCAGGAACTCCGCGACCGCCGCCGCTAGGGAGCGGTGTCCGTTATTGCCGTTCTCGGGAACTACGGCGACGCCGTTGTTTATCGCGTTCAACTCAGCTTTTTTGCGCAGCCGTCGTGTGCTGGCATCTGCCGCGTCCTTACCAACCGACAGACGCACCCGTTTAGAGCCGTCGCGCCATTCCAGGTAATACGCGCCTTCGGTGTGTCGTTCTTCTTTGTCGTTCACAAATACAACATCTGGCTTGATACGTCCATTCGCGGACGGCAGAACGCGGCGATACCGCCATCCATGCGGCGTCTGGACTCTTTTTGTGAGGTTGACTTCCCAGTTAGCCATCGGTGATCCTTCCTGATTCTGGTATCAGTATAGGTATCACCAGCTGCAAGTGCTAGATAACTAAGGTAATGGCGGAGAGGGAGGGATTCGAACCCCCGATACCTTTTCAGGTATGCCGGTTTTCAAGACCGGAGCCATCAACCACTCGGCCACCTCTCCGGCAACTGCTGTCGGACCGATTCCTGCGGCCCATGGCTAGTTTACATTAGCTGGCGAGACTGATGAAGGCTGCGGCAACGGCTTCGGATGCTCATTCCAGGAGACCGAACTCCCTGGAATGAAACTCCATCACCTCAGCGAAGTGAGAGAGAAAATAGGTCACGCTGTGATCGCCGGGGTACGGCTGATATTCGTGCTTCACACTCTCCTTTTTTAGCTGCTCGTCGAGCGCGGCTGCGCCTTTTTCAAAGCCATAGTTATCGTCCTGGCCGCAGTTGAAATAGATGGCAAGCTTTCGAATGGCTGCAGCGTTTTTCTGGGCGAGGACAAACGGACTGTTTTCCTTCCAGTGCGGCACATCGATTGGATTTCCGAAGACGGTCGCCAGCAACTTTCCGAGCGGCGCGCCGGATTTGGCAGCAGTGTCGAGTTCCCGCGGAGACTCTGTGATCAAAGCGGCGCTCTGAGCGCTGACCGCCGAAAACATTTCGGGATGCGCAAAAGCAAGGCGCAGCGCCCCGTAGCCGCCCATAGAAATGCCGCTGATCGCACGATTTTTTCGGCCGATGCCGATGCGATATTTATTTTTCATTTGAGGAACGAACTCCTGCAGAAAAAAGTCACTGTAGCGCACCGAACCGTCGGCGGAATTTACGTAGAACGTGCGGCCGCCTTCGGGGGCAACAATGAGAAACTCTCCGATTTTGTGCTGCTTGTAAAGGTCGTCGAGAAGAGTCCATCCACCGCTGTTGAAGAGTGTTTGTTCGTTGTCACCGAGGCCGTGCAAAAAGTAAAGAACTGGATAGCGTTGCGCAGGATGTTTCGCCGCACCCGCATCGTAACTCGCGGGAAGGTACACGCAATAGTGGACTTGATGTTTCAGGATGCGGCTATTCAGAGCATTGCAGTCGATGCGGCTTTGAGCGCGGACAGGAAGTGAAACCGACAATGCAATCGCAGCGAGTGCGAAAAGGAAAATAATCCGGAGCCGACGATCCATGAATCGAGTTTACTCGTAGCGTAACGCCTGGACCGGATCCAGCCGCGCCGCGCGCCCCGCAGGATAAAGGCCCGACAGAAGGCTCACGACGAAGGCAAATACGATCGCTGCGCCCACCAGCCACCACGGCACCGCCCAGAAATGCTCCGGCGGCAAGGCCTGCCGCTTGAGATAAATGTTCGTCCCCAGGTTGATAGCTTGGCCAATAGCCCAGCCCAGCGCAACTCCCACGACGCCTCCGAGGATTCCCATCGCGCCGGCCTCCGCGAAGAAGAGCTTTTTCACATCGCCGTCGCTGGCACCGATCGCTTTCATGATGCCGATCTCGCGGCGGCGTTCGAGAATAGCCATCACCAGAGTATTTACGATTCCGATCGAAGCCACAGCAAGCGCGAGGCTGCCGAAGATGCCAAGAAATAAATCCAGCACGGCGAAAAATTGCTGCAGGCTCCGGGTCGCATCGAGGATGGAAAATGTATTGAAACCCATCTTCTTGATTGCATCTTCGATCGAGCGTATCTGCGAGGGATTCTTCACGCGCACGCTGATCGAAGAATAGGCCGGTTGGTCGGTGGCAGCGCGAGAGATCTCGCGCAGGTCGGTGGGCTGCATTACATGCAGACTTTCCGCCAGTTTGAGCGGGAGAAAAACTCGCGCCCGGGTTGGACCGCGCATGCTTTCGGGGTCGAGGTCGGCGACACCGACAATTTTCAGCTTATGTTCTCGCGAGACGACGGAGTAAGCTACACTCGCAAGATTCTCGTCACCTGAAGCTACCGAGGTGTCTTTCGCCGCACCCTTCGCAGCACCCGAAGATGAGGCCGGTGACGCTTCCCGCTGCGCGTAGCGCATTACCAACTCTTTTCCCAACAACGGAGGAGCCAGCGACGCGACGTCGGTTTCGTCGAGCCCGGACTTTGGCGTCTTCCCCAGCAGCTCTTCGGCGAATGCTTTCTGGATCACTACTTCCGCAGCCATATCGGAAGAGAAAAAGTGTCCCTGCATTTGCTCGAACGCATCATTGGATTTCGCCGACTCGGGCAGCGCAGAAATCATCGTAAGGTGGGGTTTGTCCTCGTAGCGCAGCTCGGTAATAAAACGAATATCGGGATACGCCTCAAGCACGTTGGGAAGATGCTCAATCTCCTGCCGCGTGGATTCATCGAGGATGCGACTCTCGCCCGGTGCCGGCCCGCCTCGTTCTTCTTCGTGGCCAAAGTTGCGCAGGTCGCGGCGCGATGTAACGACCACAGTATCGAACAAACCGGACTTCATTAAACGGCGGGAGGCAAGCTGTTGCAGTCCGATGCCCAGCGAAAGCATCGCGACCAGCGATGCCACGCCCACGGAAATTCCAACGGTGGTCAGCGAATTCCGCAAAAGTGACTCGCGCAAGTTGCGCACGGCGAGTTCCGTAAGATCGGGAAGCTTCATGGCCGCACTGCTTCCGATGGCTCTACTCTGACGGCAGACGCAGCAACGGAATTTGCTTCATCGCCGACCAATTTGCCGTCCGCGAGAAAAATTAGGCGCTGTGCGTAGCGCTCAGCCAGCGCCCGCTCGTGCGTCACCATGACGACTGTCATACCCAATTGCTGATTGAACTCGCGCACCATATTCATGATTTCAGTGCCGGTACGGCTATCGAGATTGCCTGTGGGCTCATCAGCCAGCAAAAGCTGAGGACGGTTGATGAGCGCGCGAGCCAGCGCAGCGCGTTGCTGCTCTCCGCCGGAAAGCTCGCTCGGCCGATGATTCATGCGCTCCTGCAGGCCAACTCGAGCAAGCGCTTCACGCGCAAGACTGTCGCGTTTTCCACGCTCGACCTCGGCAAAGCGCATGGGCAATTCCACGTTTTCCGCAAGCGTCATGCTCGCGATGAGGTTGAACGATTGAAAAACCATTCCGACAGTACGGAGCCGATAGCCCGCAAGTTCCTCGCGCGAGAGTTTGGCGAGATCGCGATCATGAACCACCACACTGCCCGATGTAGGCCGATCCAGGCCGGCGATTAAGTTCAGCACCGAAGATTTTCCCGAGCCTGAGCTACCGAGGAGCGCAACGAATTCGCCCGCGCGCACTTGCAGATTCAAACCATCGACTGCGCGAATCACGGCGTCGCCCATTCGGTAATGGCGGCAAAGCTGCTCCGCACGAATCGCGGCGCTGCCGTTCTGGATCGTGCCTGATGTGCCCATCGGCTAGCGAACCTCTCCCCGGAGCACGCGGATGGGGTCCGCCGCCTTTACTTCGCTGTTGCGTGCTTGCACTTTGCTGCCATTTCCATTTCCCTCTCCATCCATCGAGTCTCCCTCACCCGGCGCGAGGAAGAGATTCTCCTCCACTCCATGCTGCCTGGTGTACAGATCGTAATAGCGGCCTTGCGCGGCGTAGAGTTGCTCATGCGTTCCGCGCTCCACGATCTTTCCCTGCTCCATCACCAGAATCTGGTCGGCGCGGCGGATGGTTGAAAGACGGTGCGCGATCACAAATGTTGTGCGGCCCTTCATCAGATAAGAGAGCCCTTGCTGGATCATCTGTTCCGATTCCGAGTCGAGGCTCGAGGTTGCCTCATCAAGAATCAAGATGCGCGGCTCGGCGAGAATGGCGCGAGCAATCGAAATCCGCTGCCGCTGGCCTCCGGAAAGCTTGACACCGCGCTCGCCGACTACCGTGTCGTACTTATCGGCAAAGGACTCGGCAAACTCATCCACGCGCGCGATCCGGCAGGCGCGCATGATTTCCTCTTCACTGGCATCAGGACGCGAAAACGCCACGTTATCGCGAATCGTTCCGTCGAACAAAAATGATTCCTGCAGCACGACTCCCAAACGCGTGCGGAAGGAATCGAGCCGCACCGTACTCAAGTCCGTACCATCCACCAGGATGCGCCCTTTGCTGGGAACATAAAAAGCGGAGATCAAGCCGATGGTGGTCGATTTGCCGGAGCCCGAGGATCCCACGAGTGCCGTTACAGTTCCGGGATCGGCGCGGAAAGAAATGTCGTGCAGAACTTCGTGAACCCCGTCGTAGCTGAAACTTACGTTGTCAAATTCAACTTGCCCCACAATGTCGCGCAACGGCACCGAGCGATTCGGATCCTGATCTTCAGGACGCTCGCGCAGAAGTTCCTGCGTGCGCTCCAATCCCGCGAGAGCCTCGGTGAGTTGCGTTCCAATTCCCACAGCCTGAGCCATTGGCGCAATTAGAAACGCCAGCAGGGCGCTATACGAAACCAGGCCGCCAATCGACATCGTCCCGGCCATGATCTGCCGCGCTCCTACGAACGTGACCACTGCGCCCACTATGCCCAGAAGAACGCTTGCCGAGAGACTCATTACCGAGGTCGCCGTTAAGGTGCGCATGACGTTGTCGAGCAGCCGCTTCACGCCCTTCGCGAAGACTGCTTCCTCGCGCTCTTCCGCGTGATAGCCCTTGATCACGCGAACTCCGCCCAGCGATTCCGTAAGGCGGCCCGTGACCTCCGCGTTGATCTTGCCCCGCTCGCGGAAGATCGGCCGGATCGTGCCGAAGGCTTTCGTGAGTGCGATGGCAAAGCACAACAAAAATCCCAGAGCAATAAACGTCATCGCCGGACTGATCCGCACCAGCAACACCAGCGCGATGCCTGAGGTGAGCAAGCCGCCAGTAAAGTCGACCAGTCCGGTGCCCAACAAATTGCGCACACCTTCCACGTCACTCATGATGCGCGACACGAGCATCCCTGTTTTATTCACGTCGTAAAACGCAACCGGAAGCCGCGAGATGTGCGCCTGCACTCGCTGCCGCAGTTCGGTAATCAGACGCTGCGCCTCCTTGGAGAGCAATTGTGTCAAGGAGAAAGAAGTAATTCCCTGAATGATCGTCGCCCCAAGAACGAACATCACCAGCCGATTCAAAAGCTGCAGCGAGTGCTTTGGGATGACGCTATCGAACAGAAACTTAGTGGAGTAGGGCAGCACCAGGCTGGCTACGCGGTTCACGATCATCAAAAGAAAGCCGACGCTGAGCAACCCCAGTCGCGGCCGTGTCAGCTCCCAAACAATGGGGAGGACGGCCCGCAGCCGTTGCACTTTGGGAGGTTTCTGAGGTGCCTTGTCTACAGGATTCAATCTCTTGTTGGACGCCTCCAAAGCCCATTTCGCTTCATTATTACTGCATTGTGACACGGCGCGGCCCAGCGTTGTATCCTCGGGGCGTGTCCCGTCCATCCCCGCCAGAGCGTTCTCCGACCCTGGGCCTGCTGCTCGGCCTGGTGGTTACGCTCGCCGCGGTGCTGGCTTATTCCGCTTACATCACGTGGCAAGTGGCGGGTCTGCGCAAACTTCAAGCGGAACTGATCGACCGCAACCGCAGGGATTCCCTCCAGTTGCTTCGCATTCAAAATGACCTGAACCTGCTTGCGGTGGCCATGCGCGACATGACAGACAACGATGAACCATACCCGCTCACCGCATGGTCGACGCAATTCCAACGTATCCGTACTGACCTCGATGATGCCATGCGTCTCGAAGGCCGACTCGCACCGACCAGTTCCACGGTGGTGCAGAGCGCTTCGCTGAGCGGTTCGCTGACACAGTTTTGGGACGCAGTCGATCGGGTGTTTGCTCTGGCCAGTTCAGGTAAGGAGAAAGATGCGAGGGCTGAGATACAGCTCTCGCTGCAGGCGCGGCAGGCGGCTCTCAGCACGACGGTGGCGCGGTTGCTGGTGCAGAACAGCGAAAACGAGGAGCAGGCGGCGCGGCGCATTATTCAGATCTACGATGGCGTGCAGCGGCAGGTGTATGTGTTTCTTGCCGCAACATTGGTGGCGATTCTGCTGACCGGATTTTCCATGATACGGTGGAACCGGCGTTTGTTCGCCCGCATGGCCGAGCTTTCGGAGCGGCGAAGCGAGTTGGCGCAGAAACTGATTGCGACGCAAGAATCGACTCTGCGCTATATTTCGCGCGAGTTGCACGACGAATTTGGTCAGATTCTAACCGCAATGGGGGCAATGCTCGGGCGGGCTGGCGCGCATGCCCCGGAAGGCTCGGCATTGCGCAGCGACCTGCGTGAGGTTCGCCAGATTGCCCAGGATACGCTGGATCGCGTGAGAAGTTTGTCGCAAGCGTTGCATCCCGTAATGCTGGACGAAGCCGGTCTTGAAAAAACTCTCGATTGGTATATTCCGACCGTGGAAAGACAAATCGGAATTGCCATATCCTATGAGAAGCAGGGAGTGCCGTTCAACGTAGATGGCAATGCAGCGGTGCAGATTTATCGTGTGCTGCAGGAAGCGCTCAACAATGTCGCGCGGCACTCGGGCGCGAAGCAAGCATGGGTGCGCTTGCGTTTCCTGTCTGCGCAGCTTGAAATGGAGGTTGAAGATCACGGTGTCGGCTTGCGCGGTCCGCTTGTAGGGCCGGGCATTGGGCTGGTCGCAATGCGAGAGCGTTCGGAGTTGATCGGGGGACGGATTATATTTTCGACGCCCGCTCCCGGCGGTACGCTGGTGCAACTCACCGTTCCGCGCGAGAAAGTTGAACTCGGCGACACCGAGCCCAGTCCTGCGGTGCGAGAAAACGAATTGAATCGAGCCGAGTACAAGCAACAATAGATAGAAACGATAAACAGAACAATAAACAATATAAAGATGGCTAAGAAAATCAAAGTTCTGCTGGTGGATGACCATAGCCTGGTGCGGCGCGGCTTCCGGCGTATGCTCGAAGATGAACCGGACATGGAAGTCGTTGGCGAAGCCGGCGATGGTGAAGAGGCTGTCAAGCGATCACGCGAACTGAAACCTCAAGTTGTGGTGATGGACTGCGCCTTGCCCAAAATGAATGGCCTGGATGCGACGCGCCAGATTCTTGAGGAGTCGCCCGGGACTGCGGTCCTCATGCTCAGCATGCATTCCGAGAGCACCTGGGTGCGGCAGGCCATCGACGCAGGAGCCAAGGGTTACATTCTGAAGAACGCGATGGACCTCGAACTGGGGCCAGCCGTGCGCCGCGTGGCCGGCGGAGAAACAGTTTTTGATCCTCACGTCGAACAACCTTCAGCGCTCAAAGGCGAACGCAGCAGCGGCTTGACTCCGCGCGAGTTGGAAGTGCTGCAAATGATTGTCGATGGGAAATCAAACAAGGAAATTGCCACGGTTCTCGATCTTAGTGCCAATACAGTCGCAGTTCATCGTGCCAACATCATGAACGCACTCGGCATTCACAAAACTGCCGAGCTCGTGGTTTATGCCATTCGTGCCGGGCTGGTGAACGTTCCGTGAATCGCAGATCTTTTCTGCGAAGCGTCGGGATGTCCTCGTTGTTGCTGACGCCGCCGCTTCGGGCTTTGACTGCGGCTACGGCGAGTACAACTGCTCCGGGCTTCCGGTTTGTCGACGTCACCTCTCATGCCGGCATTCAGTTTCAGCACAACAGCGGAGCTTTTGGAGGGAAGTTTCTGCCCGAGACTCTGGGCTCCGGCTGCGCCTTTCTCGACTACGACCGCGACGGCTGGCCGGACATTCTTCTGATCAACGGAATGGATTGGCCGGGCCACAAGCAGCAGCGCTCGACGCTCCGCTTGTATCGAAACAACAGAAACGGAACTTTCTCTGACGTAACCGCCAAAGCGGGCCTCGATATTGAAATGTACGGCATGGGCGTGGCCGTCGGGGATTACGACAACGACGGTTTCGTCGACATTCTCATTACTTGTGTTGGACAAAACCGGCTTTTTCGCAACACCGGCAAAGGTACGTTCGTGGATGTAACCAACTCGAGCGGTCTTGGAAAACGCCTGGCATTCAGCACGTCCGCTCTCTGGTTCGATTACGACCGCGACGGCCTGCTCGATCTTTTTGTGTGCAACTACGTGAAGTGGTCGCCGGAGCACGATGTCTTTTGCAGTCTCGATGGCAAGCACAAGTCTTACTGCACGCCGGAAGCCTATCGCGGCGAGACTTGCTGGCTTTTTCACAATCGCGGTAACGGAACGTTCGAGGACGTTACCGCCTCGAGCGGAATTTTCGACAGCAGTTCGAAATCGCTCGGCGTTGCCCTGCTCGATGATGACCAGGATGGCTGGCTCGATCTGCTGGTTGCGAACGACACCCAGCCCAACAAGCTGTATCGCAACCAACGCAACGGCACTTTCAAAGATGTTGCGGTTGAAGCTGGACTCGCCTTCAGCACCGAGGGTAAAGCGCGAGCCGGCATGGGAGTCGACGTTGCGGATTTCACGAACTCGGGCCGTGCTGGTGTCGCAATCACGAACTTCGACAACGAGATGACCGGCCTCTACGAGTTCTCCGGTAAAGCTTACGAAGACGTAGCGGCGCAGACAGGAGTGGGATCCGCTTCCAAAAACAGTCTGGGCTTTGGCTGTGCTTTTCTGGATGCCGATCTCGATGGCTGGCTCGATCTAGCCGTGGCTAATGGCCATATCGACGAGACCGTGCGCAACATTCGCGGCAACGTCGGCTACGCGCAGCCTCCGCAGCTTTTTCTTAACAACGGCAAAAAATTTCACGATGTCGCCGCAGATGTTGGCGGCGGATTCGATCAGTCCAAGGTCGGACGCGGTCTCGCCTATGCCGACTTCGATCGCGATGGCGATCTCGACCTGCTTCTGACGACGAATAACGGCCCAGCCTATCTCTATCGAAACGATCAAGTGGCGGGAAATCATAGTATTCGTTTTCGGTTGGTGGGGACCAAGTCGAACCGAGACGGAATCGGCGCTGCCGTTCGCATTGTCTCCGGTGGGTTGAGTCAGTCACGAATGGTGAAAAGCGGTTCGAGTTATCTCTCACAATCCGAACTCCCGGTTACGTTCGGACTGGAAAAACGCGATTGCGTGGAACGCGCTGTCATTGCCTGGCCGAGTGGCCGGACGGAGGAGTTCACGAATCTCGCGGCGGGACGAAGTTACGAATGCGCAGAAGGCAAAGGAATATCGCCGTTGGATGGATTTTGAAGACCTCACTGCAAACAGTTTACGGCCGCGTTACGCCTCCTGCTGCGCTAAGATCGATATCGACCGACTCGCTCACTTTTAAGAACAAAGTGCTCGGATTCTTCATTCCCCATTTCGCATAAGGGACCGCGAAGTGAAGGGTTGCAGTCCAGTGATCGGGAAGCATCTCTACTTCTGCCGGAACGGTGATCTCATGATCCAAGCCGTGAATGCTGAATATCCCATGAACGCGCACCGAAGACTTCCCTGACGAACCAACGGTTCCCTCAATCCGGTCTGGGCGAAAAGTAATGTCCGGATAGCGGTCGCTCTCCAGCACTTCGCGATGCATCTTCCGGTCGCGCATTCCGCTGCCGCTGTCGCCGCTTTTAGAATCCACGATAATTTCGCCAGTCAACTTGCCGGAAGCGGGATCGAGAAGCAGAGAGCCCTGCTTCAAGTGGAAGGTTCCCTTCACTGTGTGCAGCACATCGCCGAGCGTGAAACTAATCGTTGTACGCTGAGCATCAAGGGTGAACGCTAGACTTTGCGCCTCAGATGCGACGGAAGCAAACCAGAGGAGTGCGATCACCGCCAGGAATTGCGCCCGTGTCCTGCACCTATGAACTGCGCCCCCCGATTTTCTCATTGGGTTATGCAGTCTGCCTTCAGCAGTCCCCAACCCAGCGTGAGCCCATCTATCGCCAAGTGAAAGGGCGAAAGACTTCCCACGTGAAGAGCGAGCAGCCTGCGAAACACTTCAGGATGCTTGCGAAACGCTTGCAAGGTACGTTGCTGAAACCTGGGCCGTCCGTCGAGCGTGAGCATCAATCGTGCCATCCACAAAGGCCGTCGGGCCAGCCGCCGGTGTGCCAACTGATATTGCGCGAGTTTGCCGGAAACAAAACATTGGGCCAGCACGATGGCCTGGTTGAAGGAAAGCCCGAGGCCGTCTCCTGTAATTGCGTCAACAGTGCCGGAAGCATCGCCGATCAAGGCAACATTTTTTCGCCAGACGCGCCTCAGCTTGCAATTGGCAGACACCGAGCCCTTCTCCGCGGAAACTACCTCTGCGCCGCGAAGCCGTGCTTCGAGTTCAGGAAACACCGGCAAAGACTCTTCAAGTCGGAGTCCTGAATCGCGCGAGGCTACCGCTACACACACCTGATCGGAACTCACGGCAGTGGCATAGCCCTGGCTGGATTTTCCCCAATAGATTTCCATGCGATCGGTCCAAGGGGTGACGCGATAGTGTCGTCGAAAGGCGTATCGCAAGCCAGTTCTCGAGCAGGCATCGAGATTCGCCCAGCGCCGAACTCGGGAGTTCGCTCCATCGGCGCCTACAATCCATCGGCTGCGGATTGTGCGCTTTCCTAACTGAACCCCTTCTGCGGAGATCCCGGTGACCGCGCTCCGCCAGAGCAACTCAGCCCCTAAATCGTCGGCTCGTTCGGTCATCGCCCGATGCAGTCTGGTTCGTCGAATCGAAAGCCCAAAAGTGCGCGAGGGAAACGTGGCTTCCGCCGACAATCCGGAGCTTAGAAATCGCACACCGTGAAGAGCTCGGCTCTCAGCAGCCGGAACAATCACTCCCAGCCATTCCAGCGCCGTAACCGTACTTGGCATCAGGGCCTCGCCGCAGGCCTTGTCGATGGGCGGGATCGCGCCATCGGCAAGCACAACGCGAAGTCCTTGTTGGCGTGCCGCGATTGCGGCGGCCAATCCCGCAGGCCCACCACCAATCACAAAGACATCTGTCGATTCCGGCACCCGCCCGACCTCACCATTGCAGAAGCAAAAGTTCCGAACAGAATCCAGGTCCCATTGCGCCGAGTAATCCTAACGCGCCGGGCTTGGGACGCCGATTTTTCATCACGTCCTCGAGAACCACCAGCACGGAAGCCGACGAAAGATTCCCGACTTTACGCAGGCAATCCCAAGAGGCATCGATCTGTCCATTGTGCAACCCGAGTGCATCGGAGTAAGCGTCGAGTATCTTCGGTCCTCCGGTATGGAGCACCCAGCTTTCCAGATCGTCGCGCTTGAGTCCGTGATCCGCCAGAAAAGCGTCCACGTCCCGCCCCAGATTTTCTCGAATCAGCGTTGGGACCTCAGTGGAGAGTAAGATGCGGAAGCCTTTCTCGGAGATGTTCCAGCCCATCATTTCCTCGGTGCTGGGATAAAAGACGGATCGCGTGGCGAGAATTTTCGGTCCGGCAGGCTCATGGCCGTTCCCATTCCCCGTGCCATTGCCGTTCCGTGCGAATTCACTTCCGGTCACGATCACGGCGGCAGCGCCGTCCGCGAAAAGTCCAGAAGAAATCAAGTTCGCCACCGACAAATCTTCACGCTGCAGTGTTAGCGAACAGAGCTCAACCGATACCAGAGCGGCGGCCTGCGAAGGATAAGCTTGAACGTAATCCGCAGCGCGCGCGATTCCAGCAGCCCCGGCCACGCAGCCCAAGCCAAAGATTGGAGTGCGGCGAATATTGGTCGGGAGCTTCATTCGATTGATGAGGAGAGCGTCGATCGACGGGCTTGCCACGCCAGTGACTGTCGTAAAAAATAATGCTCCCAAATCTTTCGTCTCGAGTCCGGCGGTTTGAAGCGCGCGGCAAAGGGCTTGCTCGCCCAGTTCCTGCGCGCACCGGATCCAGATGTCGTTGGCCTGGCCCCAGGTTTTAATATCCACATACTGCTCGGCTGGGATCGCGAGGTAACGCCGTCGACGGTCACGTTGCGGTGCAGCCGCGCCAGCAAAAGAGGGTTCTTGAGCTGGTCTCCCCAGTAGTCCTGGAGGCGTTCCAGAAGTACTTTCTGCGTATAGTAATGTTTTGGAAATGCGCTCGACGAGCTTGCGATCCTCATGGATTCTGGCTCCTAGGTGCAGACTGGCAGCCTATCACCATGGCAAAACCGAACCCAAGCCTACTTGCAGTTTCGATACCAGGCTCCGTTGCGGTCGCACCCAGGGTGACCGGTGCCAGCTCACGTATTGTCGCAGAGTTCGCGACTTTTGTTTGTCTTTCTATCCAAAAAATTCACGCGCTCTTCGTCCCATAAGGAATCGAGCCCGGGAGAAAATCCGGACCGCGAAGCCCCAACCTTCGCGGTACTCGCCGCGAAATCGCGCGGACATCAGTGGATTGAATTATTTCAACACGGCGATTGAACTTGGCGTGTTTCCCGTCTTATAGGTGAAAATGGTATTCAAGCTGCCGTTGGCGACGCCGAAGGCCTCGATTCCAGGAGTACCCGGGGGCTGATTTCCTACATAGAGATATTTGCCGGTCGGGTCTAAGGCTAGAAAACTGGGATTTCCCTCAGCGGCAAACGGGGAATCAGCAATCGCTGTCGGAAAGCCCGTGGTTGCGTCAAGCGAGTAGGTCGCAACATTCGCAGAGCCCTGATTCGCGACGTAGAGATAGGTTCCTGTCGGATCGATAATCAGGTTCACCGGACCCTGATCGACATCATTGAGAGGAGATCCGGAAACTTCTTGTAAACCGCCAGTGGAACTGATCGCAAAAATGGAGATCGTGTTCGAACTCTTATTGGCGACGTAGAGAAAGGTGCCTTTCGGATTGATCGCAAGCCCGGACGGATTCGCTCCATCGCTGGGAGTAACACCCAGCGGCGTTAGTACCCCGGAGTTCACGCTAAAACCTTCGATCGTTCCCAGAGACTGTCCAGTACCGACGGAGCTGGCGATGTAGAGCAAGTTGCCGGATGGCGCCAAGACCATATACTGCGGAGCCAGGCCGAGAAAAAACGGAGAACCCGTCACCGGCGTCAGCCCACCGGCGGTGCTGTCGATCATAAAAACCGAGATGTTATTCGATCCGACATTCAGACAATAAAGAAAGTTGCCTGAGGGATCCATCACGAGAAGCTGAGGCTGCGAACCAAGGGGCGCAACGGAAAACCGTGGTGTCACTTCGGTCAAAGTTCCGTCGCTGGCAATCGAGAAGAGGGAAATATCGTTCTCGGCGTCACCGGGGTTCGCAACATAGAGGAATTTCCCGGAAGGATGGACGACCATTGACTCGGCTCCGTCGCCTGCAGGGAACGGGCTCCCCGCGATTTGGGTCAGCACGCCGGAGTTCGGGTCTTCCCGGTAGGAGCCAACTTGACTGCCGGCCGGCAGGGTAACGAAGACATAGTGGCTCGTAGTGCTGCCGCAGCTTATGCAGCTGGCAAGGCCGGCCAGAACCAACAACAGTACTAATGCTCTTTGAAGCATCCGTCACTCCTGAGAGAATTTGAAAGCGAAGAACAATAATACTGGCTCGCCGGAAAGAATTCGGCGCGAAACGGAACACCCCATCATACGGTCAATGGACGAAAAAAGGGGACCATTGCGGAAGCGTGAAGGACCGAGTCATGACAGTTCGAGGTTTCAGGAATTCAGATTAGAGCACGCCGCCGTACCGGTTCTCGTCGCTTTTCTCTGCGATGCCATGCTCTGACAGCGGGTTGCACACCGATTGGATGCGCTGCGATGACCACGATTCGACAAGAGAACAGCACACCAGCGCAATCTCGTGCCCACACAGAGATGGCATCTTTTTTCGTCCTAGACGCTGCTGGTCAGCCCCAACACTTCGAATATTTACACGAGGCAGGCTGTCTAGGTCTAATAAACACGACAGCAGCCTGAGTCTCAATTCATCCCCACCACATAAACCCAGAGCAAACGAGAACTCGCTTGGACGGATTCTTAGTCTAGGCAACCCCGCCACCGGCCACCTGTTGAGCCGCTCGTCCCACAAGCCCTTGGATAATCAGTTCGTATTTTGTAACTACAGCACAACTGAAAATGTGCCGGAAGACAAATCAGGGGGTTCGGCTAGCGCATGGAAGCAAATGAGATAGAGGCTAGGACGAACTTGCCCGTTCCAATTGCGTAACTTTTCATTGCCAGACTTCGCCATTCGTTCTATTTTGCGATATATGTTTCGTTAACGTTAACGTAAACGTTTTCTCAGGTTTTACTTGGCTATCACAATAATTACAGTTAACGTTACCGCTGCAACTTGGCAGGTGCGGTGCCGCACCCGGAGTCTAGAAGCTGCGAAAAATCAGTTTTCTTAGCTGTGGATGTCAAAACGAAAAGGAGGTCAGTTATGCACATCGTGAAATTCGCCACGTCGCGAGTCCAACGAGGGATCCTCGCGGCTCTCATCACGGCCGGTTTCGTCACAGTGACAGCAACCGCGCAAACGACGGTACAAAACAATGGAACAGGCACGAATGACGGGTACTTCTACTCGTTGTACAGCAGTGGTGGGGCTGCCACCATGACATTTCCAGGTTCATATCCTGGCCAATATGCAATTACCTGGTCTCACGTAAACGATGTGGTTGGCGGCAAAGGCTGGAATCCCGGCGGAAGTATGAGTGTAGGCTACAATGTCGGCGAAGCTAACGGTTATAACACCATTTCTATCTATGGTTGGACGACAAACCCGCTCGTCGAGTATTACATCACTGAGTTTGGTTCCTTGTATACGGCGAATGCAACCTATAAGGGCAGCGTCAGCAGCGATGGTCACACCTACAACACATATGAGCATCAGCAAGTCAACCAACCTTCCATTGTAGGCACCGCCACTTTCGAACAGTACTTGGATGCCTGGGGTGGGTCATCGATCGGATCAAACCACACAGTCACCACTGGCAACCACTTTAGCCATTGGGAAAACCTGGGAATGCCCATGGGCAGCTTCAACTATATGATCTTGGGCACAGAGGCATATAACGGCGCTAGTGGGTCCGTTAACGCAACAGTGTGGTAACCATTCTCCTCGCTAATTCTTTGGATATCGCCAGGGCCGGGCCGGTTTCACAGCCGCAGGCCCGGCGATTTGTTTTCCCGAACGATTTAGAAACAAAAGGGGCACTGGGCATTCCCATGCGAAAACTATTAGTCGTAGCGGCAATATTTTTTGTTGTCGGCGCCTGTTCGGGAGAAGTACCTGATGCCTTCGTATTGGTCAAAGGCGGGACTTTCAAGAATACAACGTCGAACTACTACGGAAAAGGTGTAACCATATCGGACTTCTATATAGGCGAGTATGACGTAACTCAAAAAGAGTGGATTCAGATAATGGGAAGTAACCCATCAACATTCAAAGGCGACAATTTGCCGGTGGAAATGGTGAGCTGGTATGACAGCATTGAGTACTGTAATAAGAGGAGTGTACAGGAAGGCTTACGGCCATATTACGATATAGACAAGGATAAGAAAGACCCCAATAACAAGCCGAATCCAAAGTTCGGCGATCTCGATGATATGAAGTGGACGGTCACGGTTAATGCAGGAGCCAATGGTTACCGATTGCCGACACAAGCGGAGTGGGAATATGCTGCAGGCGGAGGTCAGAGGAGCCGCAGTTACATCTACAGTGGAAGCGATAATGTAGATGAAGTGGCCTGGTACTGGAAGAACTCTGGAGATAATTACTTAGGAGGATATTGGAACTGGCCGACAATAGAACAAAACCATGGCAAGACAAAACCTGTGGGTCGCAAGAAACCCAACGAGTTGGGGCTTTACGATATGTCAGGCAATGTGAGGGAATGGTGCTGGGACTGGTACGGAGACTTGAAGACTAATTTAACCGACCCTCAAGGAAGTCAGGACGGCTTTGGCCGGGTTTGGAGGGGCGGCGGCTGGATGGGCGCTGCCTTCAGCTGCGCGTCAGCTTACCGAGGCAGTTTGGCAGCGAATGGCAAGGGGCCCGATCAGGGTTTTCGCGTGTGTCGCAGTAAGTAGACGGGAACGATACAAACCTCGCATCCTCGAGAGTTTCCACTGATGGGAAGGGGACACTGGACGGGACGATCCCAGTTTTCAAATAAAGTGATTGTTAAAAAAAGAGCGAGCCCAAAGGCTCGCCCAATTTCCCAACGTGACCTTACATTAGTTCGCCGGAGCTTAACTCACGTCAAGTCGTAGCGATCCAGGTTCATCACCTTGCCCCACGCAGCCACGAAGTCCTTCACAAACGCCTCTTTTGAGTCGTCACATGCATAGACTTCCGCGATTGCCCGGAGCTGGGAGTTTGAACCAAAGACCAGATCGACGCGGGTCCCAGTCCACTTGATTTCGCCCGTCGCGCGATCATGCCCTTCATACACGCCTCCGGAAGTAGTGGAGGCCTTCCAGTCCGTATTCATACTGAGCAGGTTGACGAAGAAATCATTCGTCAGCGTCTCTGGCTTGTTGGTGAACACGCCGTCTTTCGACTGCTTGTAGTTAGCATTCAGTACGCGCATCCCGCCGACGAGAACCGTCATCTCGGGAGCAGTCAGGGTCAGCAACTGCGCCTTATCGACCAGCAGCTCTTCCGCCGATTTCATGTGCCCGATCCGGAAGTAGTTGCGGAACCCGTCTGCGGTCGGCTCCAGCGGCGCGAATGAGTGCGCATCGGTCTGCTCTTGCGAAGCATCCGTGCGGCCCGGCGAGAAGGGAACCTTAACGCTGTGCCCAGCCTTTTTCGCAGCTTCCTCGACGGCTGCGTTGCCGCCGAGAACGATTAAGTCCGCCAGCGAAATCTTCTTTCCTTTATTGCCGTTGGATTGCGAACCGTTGAATTCCTTTTGGATCGCCTCCAGCTTCCCGAGCACCTTCGCCAGTGCGGTCGGCTGGTTCACGTCCCAATCCTTTTGCGGGGCAAGGCGAATGCGTGCCCCGTTTGCCCCGCCGCGCTTGTCTGGGCCACGGAAGGTCGCCGCCGATGCCCAAGCAGTCGTGACCAGTTGGGAGATCGACAGTCCGGAGGCGAGGATCTTGGCCTTCAGAGCTGCAATATCCTGCTCCCCGATGAGCGGATGATCCACTGTTGGAACCGGATCCTGCCACAGTTGGGGCTCCTTCGGGACAAGCGGGCCAAGGTACCGGGAGATCGGCCCCATGTCGCGGTGCGTCAGCTTGTACCACGCCTTGGCGAACGCGTCTGCGAACTCCTGCGGATGCTGGAAAAAGCGCCGTGAAATTTTTTCGTAAGCTGGGTCGAACCGCAACGCGAGATCGGTTGTCAGCATGGATGGAGCGTGACGCTTCGAGGGATCGTGCGCATCCGGCACCTTACCGGCGCCTGCGCCATTCTTCGGCGTCCACTGTTGCGCGCCGGCTGGGCTCTTTGTCAGCTCCCACTCATAGCCGAACAGATTTTCGAAGAAGTTGTTGCTCCACTTCGTAGGAGTGGCGGTCCAGGTGACTTCGAGGCCGCTGCTGATGGTGTGGCCGCCGTGGCCGTTGCCAAAAGTGTTTTTCCAGCCGAGACCCTGCTCTTCGAGTGAGGCGCCCTCGGGCTCCGCGGCAACATACTTTTT
>Ga0210391_10001410_pt1 | contig 22023 bp, 17 predicted proteins | sample IncBWC12OmetaG_FD_160573 | JGI IMG/M metagenome (GOLD analysis project Ga0210391, IMG submission 160573) | Forest soil microbial communities from Barre Woods Harvard Forest LTER site, Petersham, Massachusetts, United States - Inc-BW-C-12-O ...
TTGGGATTCCGATACGTTTTGGATCCGACAGGCTTGATGGAGTCGCTTCCGCGGGAAGCATTTCGTGTGACCATCAGCGCTGGCGTGTTGGAACACATTCCTGCAGTAACCGCTGGCCAATTTGTGTCAAACATCAATTCGCTAATGACGAAGAACGGATTGGGAATCCACGGAATCAACATCATGGATCATTTATATCTCTACGATATGTCCGCAAACCCCAAGCAATATCTAGCGTATTCCGAGCGCAGGTGGAGACTTTGTTATGAAAATGGCGTGCAGTACATCAATCGAATTCAACGGAGCGAGTGGGTCAGGATGTTTGATCATGCCGGCTTTTCCCTGCTCGAGGAAGCGTCGTCCTACGCCGATATGGCTGACTTAAGAATTCATCCGCGCTACGCGGGATTCAGCCGCGAAGACTTAAGTTGCACGACTGTTGTCTTGATCGTGCGAAAGGCCTAAAGATCCGAATATGAAAATTCTTGAATATCCAATCGCGGCTAGCGTACAGGTCCGACGCAGTTCGCACCAGGGGTGGCTTTGAAACCCTTCGATTCCGCTGGCGCGTGGCTGCCTGCCGTTGAGACCAGCGGACTGCGTCGTCGCGCCGTGCGGGGTGCCAGCATCACTGTTTTCGCGCAGGGCTCCGCATTTGCCGTTCAGATGATAGCTACGGTCGTTCTGGCTCGCCTTTTGGTGCCTGGCGACTTCGGCGTGGTTACGATGGTCACCACGTTCAGCGTGCTGCTTATGAGCTGCGGACGCGTGGGACTTCCCGATGCCGTCCTGCAACGAGACGAGATTGACCACTTTTTGGCGAGTAACCTGTTCTGGGTAAACATTGGCACCGCGCTCGTGCTGACAATTGGGTTCGCTGCGGCGGGATCGCTGCTCGCGAGATTTTATGGCGACCCACGCGTCGCGCACGTCGCCGCCGGTTTATCTCTCACGATCTTCGTAGACAGCACTTCGATTTTGCATCTTGCGCTTCTTAAACGCGCGATGCGCTTCTCGGCGGTTTCGGCCAACGATATTGTCGCCCGCGCAGCGTCAGTGGTTGTGTCCATCGCGCTAGCTTGGGCAGGATTTGGATATTGGGCACTGGTGGGCGGGGCCGTCGCACTTCCTCTTTCTACAACCATTGGCGCTTGGATACTCTGCCGCTGGGTTCCCAGCCTGCCTCGGCGCGTACCAGGAACTGGCGCGATGGTACGGTTTGCGATACACGTTTTCGGGCGCTACAGCCTCGGCTACACCGCTCAAAATACAGACAATCTTCTGGTCGGATGGCGGTTTGGTTCTGGCGCATTAGGGCTGTACAAAAAGGCATACGATTTGTTCATTCTTCCGTTCAGCCTGTTGAATGTCTTTCCCGTGGTGGTCTCGACGCTGAGCCGGCTAACCAAGGATCGCTCGCAGTACAGGCGATATTTTCTTTCAGGCCTATCCATGCTGGCGTTGGTCGGGATGGCTGTTGCAGCTGATCTCACGTTAGTCGGGCGCGATCTGGTGCGGCTGCTCTTAGGACCGAAGTGGGAGGAGGCGGGCCGGATTTTCGTTTACTTTGGACCCGGGATCGGGGCCCAGCTTATCTATTCCACGTATGGGATGATCCACCTCTCGATTGGAACTACGGCCCGCTTTCTTCGCTGGGGATTCATCGAAGTTACCGCGACGCTCGCACTATTTGTATTGGCACTTCCGTGGGGCCCGGTGGGGCTGGCCGTCGCGTGGACGGCATCCTACTGGCTGCTTCTTATGCCTGCGTTTTGGTATGCCGGCAGACCGATACAACTGGGAGTGGGAGCGATCATTGGAGCGATCTGGAAATTCGTTCTGGCCTCGCTCTTGGCTGGCTGGGGATGTGTTCTGGCCGTTCGCCAACTTCCGTCCCTCGGTGCCACGTCTTATTCGGTCGGAGCCTTGGAGAGAATTATTACTACCTCCCTCGTATTCGGGGTGTTGTATTTGAGTGCCGTCGTACTGCTGCATGGCGGCGGTACACCGATCTACAGGCTGGGAGAACTATTGGGCGAGTTGGCGCCGGGGAAAAAATCCTCGAACTCCATTCCAGCTGTCAGCGCCTGTGCTGGCAATGACGGCAGCGTAGCAAACGGATGACAACTTCCCTATTGAGTCAGGAAACTCCTGTGAAAGCGACACCCCGCGGCGAAGCTGCCCCGCCTATCGCAGAAAAGGTAGCATTGCTTACCGGCGGTTTCGACAAACCATACGCGCTTGGGTTGGTGCTGGCGCTTGCGAGCAAGGGCGTAGCACTGGACGTAATCGGAAGCGATCAAGTCGATAGCCCGGAGATGCACACCACTCCAGGCGTACATTTCTTGAATCTGCACGGAAGCCGAGAAGACGCCGGTTTGGCCTCCAAGATGTCGCGTGTCTTGGCTTATTACGCAAGGCTAATCTGGTACGCAGCTTTCTCGGAGGCAAAGATATTTCATATTCTTTGGAACAGCAAGTTTCAATACTTCGATCGTACGGCGTTGATGCTGTATTACAAGCTGCTGGGCAAGAAAATCATTCTAACGGCGCACAACGTGAATGCAGGTGTTAGGGATTCCAACGACTCGTGGATAAATCGGGCTACGTTGAAAATTCAATATCGTCTGGCCGACCATACTTTCTTGCACACTGAAAAAATGAAACAGGAACTATTACGGGATTTTGGAGTTCACGAACGCGCAGCTACAGTCATCCCTTTTGGGATCAACAACACCGTTCCGAATACCGACCTGACGGGAGCCGAGGCCAGACGTCGTCTGAACATCGCAGAGAACGAAAAGACAATTCTGTTCTTTGGAGCAATTCGCCCGTACAAAGGTCTGGAATACCTCGTCGAAGCATTCTTTCGGATCGCGGCGAACCAGCCTCAATATCGGCTGATCGTTGCCGGCGCAACCAGGAAGGATACGGAGCAGTATTTGGCCGAAATCGAACGAACCATCGATAACCATCCTCAGGGAAAACAGATCATTCGGCGAATCCAGTATGTGCCGGATGAAGAAACGGAGCTGTATTTCAAAGCGGCCGACGTGCTGGCATTACCATATACTCACGTTTTCCAGAGTGGCGTACTGTTCCTGGCCTTCAGTTTTGGCTTACCCGTTATCGCGACCGACGTAGGGTCGATTGGGGAAGACATTGTCGAGGGCCGGACGGGCCTGGTATGCAAACCACGTGATCCGCAAGGGCTGGCCAGTGCGTTGGAGAGGTATTTTGCGAGTGATCTGTTCAAGAACTTGGACATCCAGCGGAAGGAGATCAAGGATTATGCGAACGCGCGACATTCCTGGGACTTGGTCGGCGAGATTACCCGCGACGTTTACTTAGAATCGTTAGAGGTGGATGGGTGAGCTTGCCTTTGGTTTCCATTCTGATTCCGACGTATAACTCCGAACAATGGATTGCGGAATCGATTCGCTCTGCACTGGCACAGACATGGGAACGAAAGGAGATCATCATCGTTGATGATGGATCCACGGATCAAACGCTGCAGGTCGCACGCCAATTTGAATCCGAATCGGTTCGGGGTGTCAGCCAGCAAAATCAGGGCGCTGCTGCAGCGAGGAACAAGGCGTTTTCGCTCAGTCACGGAGACTATATTCAGTGGCTGGATGCGGATGATCTGTTAGCAGCGGACAAGATAGCCAGGCAGATGGAAGTGGTCAGCTTGGGGGAAGGTCCACGAACGCTTCTTTCTTCCCCTTGGGGGCTGTTCATCTACCGGGTCCATCGCGCCGAATTCACTCCGAACGCCTTGTGGTGTGATCTTTCGCCTGCTGAATTCCTTGTGCGCAAGCTGGGACAAAAAATATTCATGCAAACCGCGGTGTGGCTGGTCAGCCGCGAATTAAGCGAGGCTGCAGGCTCGTGGGACATCAGTTTGGTTTCCGACGATGATGGCGAATACTTTTGCCGCGTCATATTGGCAAGTAGTGGCATTCGATTCGTGCCGGACGCCAAAGTTTATTATCGGCGTGTGGGGACCGGGCGTCTCAGCTATGTCGGCCGTGCCGATAACAAACTCGAGGCGATGTGGCGATCGATGCAATTGCACATCGGCTACCTGCGATCGCTCGAGGACAGCGAAAGGGTGCGCGCCGTCTGCATCCAGTACTTGCAAAATTATCTTGTGGTTTTCTACGGGCAAAGGCCGGACATCGTTGATCAAATGCATGAGGTTGCGGGAGGCCTGGGAGGGGCCCTGAGGGATCCACGCCTGTCTTGGAAGTACGCTTGGATCAAATCACTTTTTGGCTGGAGCCTTGCGAAGCGCGCCCAATTATTCTTTCCCAGCGTCAAGTGGTCAGTGTTGAGAAGCGTCGACAGAGTTCAATTCAGCGTCGAAGAAAAATTCTCACCAAAGAACAAAGGATCCCGAGTCGAAGACGGTGATACGGCAAGCAACGGCCAAATTCACGCTCGTGGACAAGAGGCAGAAGTAAAACAACGGAGAAAAAGCTGTTTATAAAACCAATGGCCAAGACTGCGCTTGTAACCGGATCGGAAGGATTTATCGGGTCCCACATGGTCGGGTTCCTACAGGCCAAGGGATGGAATGTGATCGGGAGCTACCTGCTCGAAGGCGCCTCCACGCAGCGAAAATCGCGAAATCTGCGGTTTGTGCAATGCGACTTGCGGAACGGTCAGCGCGTCACGCAGGTACTGACCGAGTTTCAGCCGACGCATATATTTCATCTGGGAGCGCAGAGCTTACCTACCGTGTCGTGGTCCGATCCCGTGCGGACTTTCGAGTCGAATATCATGGGCTCGCTGTATTTGTTGGAAGCGGTCCGTCACATGAAGCGGCGTCCTGTCCTCGTTTCAGCGTGTTCGAGCGCCGAATATGGAAACGTGCCGGCATCGGCCATTCCCGTCGTCGAGGAACAGCCCCTCCGGCCGTTGCATCCTTATGGCATCAGCAAGCTTTGCCTGGATCTGCTGGCCCGCGAATATTTCCTCGATTACCGGATTGCAACCGTGAATGTGCGACTTTTCAATACCACGGGACCCGGGAAGACCAACGATGCGCCGAGCGACTTCGTGCGCCAGTTGATTCGAATCAAGAAAGGCTTGCAGCCGCCGTCAATCGAAGTCGGGAACTTGAAACCGCTTCGCGCATTCCTGGATGTCCAGGATACGGTGCGAGGTTTTTATCTCGCCGCCCTAAAGGGGAAGCGTGGCGAGGCTTATAACCTTTGTGCCGCCAAGCCGTATCAAATCGGTGAGCTGTTGCGCACGGCGATCCGGCTGTCCGGCGTAAAAGCGGAAATCCGTCCGGTGCCGCACTTGATGCGCCCTTCGGATGAGAAAATCATCTTCGGTCGCACCGATAAGATGCGTCGCGATACAGGGTGGAGGCCGTTGTTTTCGATCGAGCAAACCCTGAAGTCCATGCTGCAATACTGGGACAGAACCACCTAGGCGGGCTACTCCTATCAAACTCCATAAAATCACGTGAAACATCAACTCAACGCGAAGAGCAACGCAGTCGGCCAGCCCGGGGCGGAGGGTGCGCGGGAAAATCTGCCTGCCGTGCTGCTTGTCGGAGGCCTGGGAACGCGATTGCAATCTGTTGTACCGGGGATGCCTAAACCTTTGGCGCCCGTAGGGAAGAAATCTTTTCTTCAGCTCTTGCTTCGTCAATTGCAGTCGCAGGGCATACGCGAGCTGGTGATGTGCACGGGATATCTTTCCGATCAAATCGAAAAAGAGCTCGGCGACGGACGCGATTGGGGGGTTGCGATCCGTTATTCGAAGGAGTTGCAACCTCTAGGAACGGGCGGAGCTGTGAAATTGGCGGAACGATGTCTCCCGCCGGATTCAGATTTCTTGGTCATGAATGGCGACTCATTTCTGGAACTCGATTTCGCTGAGTTCATTCGATTTCATCGGGAACATCGCGGATTGATTAGCATGGCGGTGCGGGGAGTTTCAGACGCGGCGCGGTACGGAACCGTTCAACTCGACACGCTTCATCGGGTCGTTGACTTTCATGAGAAGACCGGGGCTCCAGTTGCCGGCGTCGTAAACGGTGGAGTGTATGTGTTCGATCGAGCCGTGCTGCAACACATTCCGAATGGACCGGCGAGCTTGGAGCGAGACGTATTTCCTCATTTACTAGCGGAGGGAATCTACGGCTTTGAGCAGCACGGACTGTTCATAGATATAGGGACACCCGAAGATTACGCGCGTGCGCAAGAACTCTGCGACAGTCTTAACCTGGCGGCCCTCCGCGAACCGCCACGGGAACACCCTGATCGCTAGGCACGGTCGTTCATCCGAACCAACAGCACAGGAATAAACGGGAGATGAACGGCTCCCGAATAGGAGGATGCGTGAAAGACACTCACGTTTTTGACGAACAGGTTGCCCGGTTGATTCGAGCGTCCATTACCGCGAAAGAGCGCCTGCTCGAGAGCTCCGATTTCGTGTCGATCGTCGCTCGGGCCAGTGCAATCGTTCTCGCGTCCATGCAAACGGGTCATAAAGTGTTGTTCTTCGGAAACGGCGGAAGCGCTGCTGACTCCCAGCATATCGCCGCAGAATTCGTAGGGCGCTTCGCATTTGATCGGCCCGCGTTACCGGCCTTGGCGCTGAATGTGAACACTTCCTGTGTCACCGCGATCGGCAACGATTACGGCTTCGAGCAAGTGTTTTCACGGCAAATCGAAGCTTTGGGGCAGGCCGGCGACGTCGCCATCGGAATCTCGACGAGCGGCAATTCGCCGAATGTGCTCCGCGGGATATCAATTGCGAAGAAAAAAGGGCTGCACACGATTGCCCTCACGGGCCGCACGGGTGGGACACTCAAGGCTGCAGCGGACATTTGCATCTGCGTGCCGTCCGAGCAGACCCCGCGGATCCAGGAGAGCCACATCTTAATCGGCCATATTATTTCAGAGCTGGTCGAAGAGGCGATATTTCATGAACAGCGCAGTGTTCCTGGATCGTGACGGGGTCATAAATCGAAAACCGCCCGAAGGGGACTACATCACCCGCTGGGAAGACATGGAGTTACTACCAGGCGTAGTCGAAGGCATTGCACTGCTCAACCAAGCCAACTTTTGCGTTATCGTGATTACGAATCAACGCTGCGTCGCCAAAGGGCTGATTAGCGTGGCGGGCTTGGAAGAGATACATCGGCGAATGACCGAGACTCTGGCGCGGTCCGGCGCTACCGTGGATGGCATTTACTATTGTCCGCACGATCTTGAAGCTTCCTGCGCGTGCCGCAAGCCCGCGCCCGGCATGCTGCTCGAAGCGGCCCGCTCGCGCGGCATTGATCTTCTGTCATCATGGATGGTCGGTGATTCTGACATCGACGTGGAAGCTGGCCGGAAGGCTGGATGCAAGACTGTTCTACTTCGCGAGACAGGCGACTCGATCGTAGGGCCAAGGCGGAACTTCGATGGGCGCGGGCAAGAATCTAATATCGTCGCTTCGTCTCTTCTCGAAGCGATTCGCCAGATTCTGTGTCGAGAGGGCGTCGGCTCAAACTGAGCGGGCCCGCTAATCCCATAAATCATACGCGTCGCGAAGACAGGACGAGCGCGTGTTGCACGGTATAAATCGGCATTGGACTTTGCCTCCGATTGCCGCTTGGTCGAGTTTAACTTTTCATTCTGGCAATACTTCGACAACCCATCTGGGGAAATGAGGAATTGAACGCATGATAACGACTCGAACTCCACTTCGCATCTCGTTTTTCGGTGGGGGAACGGATTATCCAGTCTGGTATCGCGAGTTCGGCGGCGCGGTATTATCTACGGCGATTGACAAGTGCTGCTACATAACTTGTCGGCGGCTACCGCCTTTTTTCGAATATCACAGCCGTATCTCCTACTCCAAGATCGAAAATGTCGCCATAAACAGCGCGATCGAACATCCGTCGGTGCGCGCGTGCCTGCAGTATCTGGGGATTGACGAAGGGGTCGAAATCCATCACGTCGCTGACCTGCCCGCCCGTACGGGCTTGGGCACCAGTTCGGCTTTCACGGTGGGACTCTTGCTGGGACTGTACGCTCTCAAGGAGCAGATGCGCGATAAACACGCATTAGCTGCCGATGCCATCCATGTGGAGCAGAACGTGCTTGAGGAGTCGGTGGGATCTCAAGACCAAGTGGCGGCGGCGTATGGCGGCTTTAATCGAATTGACTTCAACCGAGACGGCAGCATCGATGCAAGGCAATTACTCACTTCGCCCGAGAGATTAGCTTTTCTGCAGCAGCATTTTGCTCTCTTCTTCACTGGATTTGTGCGGACTGCCTCGGAAATTGCCAAAGAACAGATCCGCCTGACCCCACACCGCCAGCGCGAACTCCAGACGATGCAACAGATGGTTGGAGAAGCGGAGGCGATCGTTACAAACCCCCATCGCTCGCTGGATGAATTCGGCCACTTACTACACGAAAGTTGGCAGCTTAAGAGATCCCTGACCCAAAACATCACCAACTCCCGCTTGGATGACATATATGAAGCCGGCCGAAGCGCCGGAGCTCTGGGGGGGAAACTTCTTGGAGCCGGTGGCGGTGGCTTTATGCTTTTCTTCGTACCGCCAGAACGCCGGCGAGAACTAAGAATGCGCCTTAAGAACCTGCTGTGCGTTCCGTTCGGATTTTCGAGCAGGGGCAGCCACGTCGTGGTTTATGAGCCGGAAGCGACTTACGACAAATCACTCACTCTCGAGCGCAATGACGTGTACGCGCCAGAAGCGGGTAAGTAACGCTGATTCGCCACAGTGAAGATATTCGTTTCAAAAATGACGTTTCCGGAGGGTCAGGTAGCTCGCTGTCTCCTCCGGGACGACGAATCTTGCGTGAGGAATTCGTGATAGAGCAGGACAAACTAATCATCGGAAGCCAAGATCGAATACTGATTACCGGTTCGAATGGTTTCATCGGTTCCAGGGTGGTCGCGGCATTGCTTCAGCGTGGCTTCTCTAACCTTCGCTGTTTTGTGCGCCCTTCAAGCGATGTGACGCGCCTGAAGGCGATCATTGCCTCTGTCCCCCAAGCGCAGGTCGAAGTGCTGCAGGGAAATCTACTCTCGCGTGAAGACTGCGCCAAGGCAGCAAAGGACGCGGCGGTAATACTTCATTTGGCGGCGGGAATAGAGAAGACGTTCCCCGGGTCTTTTATGAATTCTGTCGTGGCGACCAGAAATTTATTGGATGCAGCGATTTTCGGGGGCGCGCTGAAACGGTTCGTCAATATCAGCTCGTTTGCCATTTATTCCAATCGGAACATCCGCCGCGGCGGATTGCTCGACGAGAACTGCGCGCTCGAAGACAATCCGGTGGAACGGGCTGAAGCCTACAGTTTCGCCAAGCTGAAACAAGATCAGCTCGTTATGCAGTACGGTCAAAAACACCTCGTCCCCTTTGTCATCTTGCGTCCTGGGGCGGTCTATGGTCCCGGAACGAAGCACGTCACGGCTCGGGTGGGCATTGGCACCTTTGGAGTGTTTCTTCATTTGGGAGGGTCCAATCGGATTCCGCTGACCTACGTTGACAATTGCGCCAACGCCATCGTGCTGGCAGGTCTGAAGCCCGGCATCGACGGCGAAGTGTTCAATATTGTTGATGATGACCTACCCACCAGTCGGCAATTTCTCCGGATGTACAAGAAGCACGGTAAACGCTTCACCTCCCTTTATGTTCCTTATTGGTTGTTCTACATTTTTTGTTGGGGGTGGGAGAAATACTCCAAGTGGTCGGAAGGCCAGCTACCACTCGCGTTCAATCGTAGACGCTGTGCCGCGTATTGGAAGGGGAATACCTACAGTAATCGAAAGCTGAAAGATCGACTGGGATGGGCGCCGGCGATCTCCTTTGCGGAAGCGTCCAGACGGTACTTCGAATACGTCAAGACAATGAGTTAAGCGATGATAAAAGTAGCGATTGTCGGGTGCGGCAAAATAGCTGACCAGCATGTGGAGCAGATCGTCCTGATTCCAGGCTGCGAGATCGTCGCAGTTTGCGACCGGGAGGAGCTGATGGCTCAACAGCTGTCCGAGCGCTTGCGGAGCGGCAAGTACTTCACGGAAATCGAAGATCTACTGGCCGAAGCGAAACCCGATGTCGTGCACATTACCACTCCGCCCCAGACTCATTTCTCGGTAGGTAGGTTGTGCCTCGAAGCGGGTGTCCATGTTTACATCGAGAAACCCTTCACTGTGAACTTCTCCGAAGCAGTTGAGTTAATCCGTCTAGCGGAACGGAAGGGCCTTAAACTGACCGTCGGCCATAACGCGCAATTCACGCATGCGGCCAATCGAATGCGCGCAGTTGTGGCGGAAGGTTACTTGGGTGGTCCTCCCGTGCACATGGAGAGCTACTATTGCTACGATTTGAGCGATCCTGGCTATGCCAAGGCACTCTTGGGAGACAAGTACCACTGGGTTCGAAGTTTGCCCGGTGGCTTATTGCAAAACACGATCAGCCACGGTGTTAGCAGAGTCGCTGAGTTTCTGGAAGGCGACGCCCCCGAAGTTTTTGCGCACGGATTCACCAGCCAGGTTCTTAGAAGCATCGGAGAGACGAAGATCATCGACGAATTGCGCGTAATCATAAACGACGGAGCCAGAACCGCTTACTTCACCTTCTCATCACAGATGCGCCCTGCTCTGCACCTGCTGCGGTTGTACGGTCCCAAGAACGGGTTAATTATGGACGATCAACAACAGACATTGATCAAGGTCCGGGGAGCGCTCTACAAAAGCTATTTGGAGCAATTTTTGCCTCAGTGGGCTTATGCGAAGCAGTTTGCCGGAGCCTCTCTGGGAAACATACTAAAGTTCATCAAAGCGGATTTTCAGGGAGGCTACGGTATGAAATTCCTGATTCGCGGGCTGTATCGCGCGATCGCCGAAGACAGCCGCCCACCGATCCCGTATTCGGAGATCCTGCGAACATCGTGGATCATGGAGGAAATTTTCTCGCAGTTGCACTCTGCGCAGAGTGCCAGTGAACCCAGGCTCGCCGCGCAAACGCTCCGTGAGCCACATCGAGGTAACGAATGATGAATCGCTCAGGTCACATCTCGTACGTTCTCGTTACTCCGGCTCGTAATGAAGAAGCTCTGATCGAAAAGACAATCCAATCTGTAATTTCACAGACCGTGTTGCCCACCAAGTGGGCGATCGTAAACGACGGTTCGACCGATAACACAGCGAGCATCGTAAGCCGCTATGCTGCAAATCACCCTTGGATCGAATTGGTAAATCTTCCCGCCCATCGAGATCGAAGTTTCGCCGGGAAGGTTCATGCATTCAACGCCGGACTGGAGAGGGTCAAGAACCTAAATTACGAAGTCATCGGCAATCTGGATTCGGATCTTTCCTTCGATGCCGACTACTGCGAATTCCTGCTGAACAAGTTCGAGGAAGACGCCACTCTGGGCGTAGCAGGCACGATTTTTCGAGAGCACGGCGGCTATAGTTCGGCGAGTGACAGTTTTGAAGGTCAGAATCATGTCGCGGGTGGATGCCAACTTTTCAGGCGCCGCTGTTTTGAGGAAATTGGCGGCTATGTACCCAATCGCGCGGGCGGTATTGATTGGATCGCCGTCACCACCGCCAGAATGATGGGCTGGAAGACCCAATCGTTTCGCGAGAAAAGCTTCTTTCACTACCGTAGTTTGGGAACTGCTGAACGCTCGCTGCTGGCGTCGACATTTTCATACGGCGAGAAAGACTACTACTTGGGCGGTCATCCATTGTGGGAGATTTTCCGTGTTGCCTATCGAGCAACCAAAAAACCCTATCTTTTGGCGGGCATTGCTCTTTATTCCGGATATTTGTCCGCATTTCTTCGGCGAATGAAGAGACCAGTATCTGATCGCTTGATGGAATTCCATCGCAGAGAGCAGATGCTAAAGTTAAAAGCAATTTTCAGGTCCCTGTTCAAGCTTAAGAGAATCGATAGCTTTGAAGTGAAGCCCAATTAGCCGCAAGCCGGAGATCAGACGGAAACGATGATTCAGACGGCCCAAGTCGACAATGTGCGCGCGGCGGTGCTGCGTTTTGTGGGATGGCTCGATCGCTATGGAGAGACGTCCTACGATCACCAGAGCTATTTCGCGAGCGATCTAGCGCGGGGTGTCAAAGCTTTGTATTACCGGAAACCGCTGCTGGGAACTTTACTCGTGTCCCCGATGATCTTCTCCGAGGCTTTCCTGCCTTCGGCCCGCAGATTATTCTGGAAGCCTCAGAGATTTCCCATCGCCGACGCCCACTACGCCATGGGCTTCGCCTACCTCTCCCGCGCGCTTGGGCAGCGACAGTATTACGACCGCGCCGTCCATTTTCTGGAAGTTCTGAAAGAAACCAGAAGTCCAGGTTACAAGCACTACTGCTGGGGATATCCGTTCAACTGGGAAACCAGACGGGGTACGATGTGGCAAGGAACGCCGCTGATTACCACGGTTCCCTATGTATATGAGGCTTTTAGAGAGGTTTACCAGATCGATTCCGACCCAAAGTGGCGGGAAATCATGCAATCGATCGTGCTCCATGCCGTTGAGGACTATCACGATTTTCAAACCTCGGAAAATGCGTCTTCATGCTCCTATAATCCGGAGCCGCAGGATCCTGGCGGCGTCATCAACGCAAGCGCTTACCGAGCGTTCCTTCTGACACAAGCAGCCGTGGATTTTTCTGAGCCGGGCTACCGCAAGATCGCCGACAGAAATCTGAATTTTGTTCTTCAGGCACAAAATTCAGACGGCTCATGGCCTTATTCCACCGACGAGGAACGTCTCTTTGTAGATCACTTCCATACCTGTTTTGTCTTGAAAGCCTTGGCGAAAATTGAGGCCATAACCAAGAATCCAGAGTGCACCAAAGCCATTGAGCGCGGGGTCGATTACTACGTCCAAAATCTGTTTGACGAACGGGGGCTCCCTAAGCCCTTCTCGCGCAGACCTAGAATGACCGTATATCGCAAGGAACTGTATGACTATGCGGAGTGCATTAACGTAGGGGTCCTGCTGCAAGGCCGGTTCCCAAAGCTGGATGAGAATTTATCCCGAGTCATCCGCCTCGAAGGATGGAAAAAGTCCGACGGTTCCTTCCGCAGTCGCCAGCTACTGCTCGGCTGGGATAACACTCCGATGCATCGCTGGGCGCAATCGCAATTGTTTCGCAGTCTTTGTTTCCTGCTTTATCGAAGCGCGCAGGCGTCGGAACCTAGATCTCCAGGACAAGATTAACCAATTTTATGTGCGGAATTTGCGGCCAATACAACTTCGACAGCCAGGCTCCGGTCGTTCGCCAGGAGATCGAGCGGATGACCAGGAGCATCACGCACCGCGGGCCCGATGATGAGGGCTATTACATAGCGGGACCGCTGGGATTCGGTTTTCGCAGGCTCTCGATCATCGATCTGGCGGGCGGCCATCAGCCTATGTCGGATCGGGAAGAGTCTGTTTGGGTGGTTTTTAACGGCGAAATCTATAACTTTCCTGAACTGAAGGGTGAGCTAGAAGCCCTGGGGCACATATTTCGAACCAAATGTGATACCGAGGTTATCATCCACGGCTATAAACAGTGGGGCACCGAGGTACTGAATCGCCTGAACGGAATGTTTGGACTAGCGATTTGGGATGCGCGTCAGCAGCGGCTGATCATTGCGCGAGATCCTTTCGGCATCAAATTGATTTACTACAAAATTGCGAAAGGCCGCGTCTCTTTTGGGTCGGAAGTTCGCGCTGTTGTTGCGGCCACGAACGAAAAAGTTGAAGTGGATCCGGTCTCGCTGAATCTCTTCCTGCGATATCGTTACACCCCATCCCCTTACACGATATTCAGTGGCGTTCGAAAGCTAGCGCCGGGAACAATGCTGGTGTTTGAAAAGGGACGCTACAGCTTGCGACGTTGGTACAACTACGCACCTTCACCGTTCTCACCATCTCTGTCGGCCGGTGAAGCCAAGGAAGAGTTGCTGAAACTCTACCGGCAATCCGTGAAACGCCACTTACTCAGTGATGTGCCCCTGGGCCTACTGTTGAGCGGCGGCGTCGATTCAGGGCTATTGCTGGCTCTGATGAATCTTTACGGGAAGTCATGGCGCACCTATACGGTTGGGTACGGCTCTACCTTTGCTGACGATGAGCTAAAAGACGCTCAAGACACAGCGACTTTATTTTCGGCGCAACACACCTCGGTAGTGCTGGACAGAAAGACGTTTGACGACGCTCTGCCGCACATCGTGTCCTGTTTGGAGGAACCCATTGCGGCATCCTCCATTGTGCCGATGTATTTTGTGTGTAAGCGAGCGCGAGAGGACGTCAAGGTTGCGTTGGTCGGCCAGGGTCCGGATGAGTTGTTCGGGGGCTATCGACGACACATCGGCGTGCGCTACGGCGGGCTGTGGGGGGGGCTACCGAGCGCTGTGCGCACGGTTGTGGGCTCAGTCATATCCGCGCTGCCCCGGAACGAGATGCTGAAAAGAGGGCTGCATTCGCTGGACGTCCCGGAACGGATGAGGCGATATCAGCACGTTCTATCGCTAATGCCGGCCATTCAAATCGACAGCCTCTTCCAGGACGGAATTCTTCCTGCAGGGATAGACGATAAAATTCTGGAATGCTGGCAGGATCTGCCTCCACTGATGAAGGAAACCGATGAGCTCGGCGGCTTTCAGTTCTTGGAACTGCGGTCAACCCTTCCCGATGAACTCCTCATGTACGCTGATAAGCTCTCGATGGCTCACAGTCTCGAGGTCAGAGTGCCTTTCCTGGATAAGGAAATAGTGGAATTTTCAGAGAGACTGCCGTCGAATTTAAAAGTTCGGAACGGATCCGGAAAATGGTTGCATCGCCAGGTGTGTCAATCGCTGCTTCCGGCCGCGATTCTAAGAAGAAAAAAAAGAGGGTTTGCTGTAAATGTCGTGGACGAGTGGTTCCGAGGCGCAGCGGCCAAGAAAATGGAAGAAATCCTGCTGGACGAGAACTCCCACATCTATAATTACCTGCGACCGTCTGCCGTGAAGCAGATATTCGAGGAGCACCGCTCCGGTCAAAACGATAATCACAAGATCCTATTTAGCCTTATCGTTTTTGAACAGTGGCTTAGAGTTCAGGATGAGCCGGCGGGAGCGCAACTCCACGGATCGTTGAAATAAGGCATTTCTCGATTGTCGGTTTCGTGTTGCAGACTTCTGGGTATCCGCGCGAACGCCCTATTCAAACTTCGTCGGGGTAAATTGGGTGACGAATCAGCGAAATGCAGCGTCGATTGCCTCCTACTTTCTTCCAAAGAGGTGGGTCCAATTCTCGGCGGCGAGCATTGAAACCATGGCGAATCGGTTTGGTGAGAAAACCGTAGCCAGCCCGAGACCTCAGATCTACATGATTCAAAAGGAGTAACCGCTAATTCCTGGGGTTTTAGCGCGCTCACATTCATCGGAGAGATTAGAAGGCACCCGAGGTACAGGAATCGTGACCTGTACTGTTCTTGCCCTTGGGAGCAGTATGCAGCCGACGAATGGAGGTTTAATCTATGTGACGTGGGGGTCTAGCGAAGAATTGACAATCGCGGGATTACTCGCATGTCCCCCAAGGATCGAAGATACTAGCGAGGAATGATGATAAGAAAGACTCTCCTGCTCATAGCGATACTAGCCTGCTTCGGTAGCGCGGCGCCCTGCTTTGCTGGCTGCTCCGGAGGCTCGCCAACATGGAAGGCTGCGACGGCCGCAGCTTCCGATCTTCAGGCGTGTATTAGTGTTGCTTCCAACGGCGATACGATCATGGTGCCGGCGGGTACGGTTTCGTTCGGGGGTGCAATCGATATTCCGAGTTCCAAATGCCTTACGATTAACGGCCAAGGCCTTGTGATCGTCACTGCCTCGCCGGCTTTCACGCTTGAGCCTTCGGGTTCCTGCGAATCGCGGATCACCGGATTTACGTTTACCGGGAGCTCATCCAATCCTCCGAATACCGATATTAGTGTTAACGGAAATACTTCATCGTCCGCATATCGCATAGACCACAATACGTTCACGAACTCGTCCCAATCAGTCTTTCTCGCCGTCAGCGGGAATGGACCTGGCCTAATCGATCACAACATCTTCACAGGCGGGTCTGCCTCGGAAGACATTCACAATTTGGGGATGGGTGCGGGCAACGAAGCAGGTTGGCAGGATAATATCGTCCCCGGCGGATCGCAGATGGTTTTCGTAGAAGATAATACATTCAATGATTCGAACACGACTTACATAAATTCTGGTATCGAGTCTTATTACGGTGCGCGGACCGTTCTGCGCCACAACACATTTAACTTTACTCAGATCGACCAGCACGGCACGCCTGGGAATGTCGGCGCACGGTGGTGGGAAGCCTACGATAATACCTTTAACAATCTGGGTCAGAATCAATGCTGCTACATCACGATGCGCGGTGGGACGGGAGTGATTTGGGGGAACGTCGCGGTGGGGAACAACCAGGGCGCAGGCTCGATTGATCTATATTATGAAGAATCAGGGACCTGGCCGCAGTCATGGCAGCCTGGGAGTGGAATCAATGGGGATACGACTCCTCACAACGCTTGTGGCAGTCTGAACAGTGCCCCTGCGTATGTTTGGGGAAACAGCTCGAACATGCCGGTCTCGAGTCAAACACCCAGCTTGGTCGAGCTGAATCGGGATTATTTCTCGTCGAGTACGCAACCTGCAAGCATGTCGTGGGAGGAGTCTTCTAGCGACACCTGCTCCACGAAATACAACTATGTGCCGTATACCTATCCGCATCCTCTACAAGGTGGACAGAGTACAACAGTCGCAGCTCCAACAGGATTGACTGCGGTTGTTCAGCAGTAGAGATAGCTTCTAAATCGCGTCCGGCGATAGCCTCGAATTCAAGTGTTCCCCTGTTCTTATAAATCTGATCATCTAAGGTCAAATGGCGTCCGAAGTCTCCCTGAACCGGTGTTGCGCCGAAGTCTGTGACGATGTCTGCGGTCGACTTCGATGGGTTCGAGACACGGGCTGAAATCCCGTCGACCCTGCAAAATTCTGTAGCGCTCGGTTCTAGCCTGGCGACCGTCTCTGAATCCCATGACTTCGATTCGCCAAGTGACCGCCATAAACATAATTAAACATAGCTGGCGCATCGATTGTTGAACGGCAGCAAAGAACATTCCCCCAAACGCGTGGCGACATTCTTCTAGGCAATGCAGCCGCACGAAAATGTGCCGCCGGCGAGCCTGATTTGGAACAAAGCCAGAAATCGTTTCGAGGCTTGGAAACAGATATGCGATATCCTCCGAAGATGTACAATTTACTGGGGGAGAGGCGGGGCCGAAGCAAGGACTTCCGCCTGCGGAAGAGATAAGCCCCTTCTGGTGCGGGTTCGTTCAGAGGATGTCAGGCATTGGCGCACCCCGGGACCGAGCAGGACATTCGGTCGGCACTCTGTACGTCGAGGCTCTGCTGACCCAGCTCAACAGGAGGATTGGCGCCCCAAACACTTTATGACGTCCCCATCGAAAGATTCACCGAAAGGCGGCACAACACCGAAAAAAATCTGCATGATCGCGTTCACCCGTTACCCCTTTGATGGTCGTGTGAGGCTTGAGGCGGAATCACTCGTTGAGTGGGGGTACGAAGTTTGCTTTCTGGTTCCCAAGGAACACGCGACTCCGACGACGTATACGCTCGCCGGGGTTCTTGTGAAAGAGCTGAACGTAGTCGAATACGGCGGCAAAAACAAACTTCAATACCTCCTCTCCTACATGAGCTTCATGTTGTTGGCATTTTTCGCCTGCACGCGACTCTTCGTGCAATCGCACGTCAGAATTTTCCATGTCCACAATATGCCGAACATTCTGGTATTTGCGGCTCTCATACCCCGTCTGTTTGGATCCACTCTCATTTTGGATGTGCATGATACGGTAATCGAAACGTATCAGGCTAAATTTGGGCGTACCTCTGGATTTCTGCTTAGCCTTCTACGACTGGAAGAGCGGATATGCTGCGCCTGCGCGCAAAGAATTATCTGCGTGAATCACGTGCAGCGCGAATCGCTCATCGAGCGGGGAATTCCAGCGAAAAAGATCTCCACAGTCATCACCATGCCGAGATTTGATTCCTTGGAGCAGGGTGCCCAGCTCGGCAGCCGCAACGGGAAATTCCGCATGGTGAATCACGGGACAATCTCGAAGCGCCTCGGCAATGACTTAATTGTTCAGGCAGCCGCACGACTGGTGCATGAAATCCCCAATTTCGAACTGCACATTATTGGCGGCGGGGATGATTGGGATGAGTGCAAGCGCTTGAGCGAGTCTCTGGGCTTGGTGGAGCATGTATATTTCCACAAGGGTGTTCCTTGGAACGAACTGGCGAAAAAATTGGAGATGATGGATGTGGGAATCGTAGCGAACCGTGTGAATGTGGCCACGGCATTGATGTTGCCATCCAAACTGATCGACTACGTCGTCCTTGGGATTCCCGCCATCGTTCCACGGCTGAAAACCATCGAGTACTATTTTACGCCAGCTATGGTCTCTTATTTTGAACCCGAGAGTGTTGATTCGATCGTGGCAACAACGGTGCAGGTTTACAAGGATAAGGAAGGCCGCGAACGACAATCGCGAAGCGCGAAGAGTTTCCTCGAGAAGTATGGATGGCACAATCGCGAAAACGGTCTGAGAGGCCTGTACAGCGATTTATCGTAAGTGATCCACGAGAGACCCCAGCCCTGTTACTCGTGTAGCAGCGGGTTCATCTAACCCGACGAATTAAACTTGCGAATAGCATCCGTTACGAGTCAACTGGCGACGTTGCCCCTGAACCCCGTTTGGCGCCTCAGCGACAAACGGAGCGCAGGCATGCAAGAGCCAAATTCATGAAAGGACGGTACACAAGGCTTTGTCTAAAGAAATCGTAATTGTGGCTGGCTTGGGGGAAGTCGGGAACCCCCTGCGCGAGATTTTGAGTCGTTCTTACGAATGTATTGGTGTGGACATTGCGCCAGTGCAAGTTGATCGCCCCTGCTCGGTGTTGCACGTCTGCTATCCTTTCCAACTTCCGGATTTCGTCGGCACCACAGCTTCGTACATCGAAAAGTACAAGCCCACCCTAACCGTCATTAACAGCACGCTGGCGGTGGGCACCACTCGGAAAGTGCAGGAACGCGTCGGCTCGCCCGTTGTGTACAGCCCGGTCCGGGGTAAGCACGCGAAGATGGTGCAGGACATGCTCCACTATCAGAAATTCGTCGGTGGTTTTGACGAACAATCCACGCAACGAGCCGCCGAGCACTTCGTCGGTGCAGGTTTCGCGGTCGCGAAATTCCGCACACCCGAAGCCGGCGAGCTCAGCAAGCTCGTCGAAACTACCTGGCTTGGAGTGCTGATCGCGTGGGCTCAGGACATCGAGCGGATGGCCGCTACGTGCGGCGCTTCCTACGAAGAAGTGAACGCCTTCATCAAGGAGATCAGTTTCCTTCCGACGCATGTCTTTCCTGGGCGTATCGGCGGTCACTGCGTGATGTCAAACATCGCGATCTTGCGCTCGAAGACTTCTTCCAAACTTCTTGACGCTATTGTCGAATCGAACGAAGTCAAAGAGAAGGAATTACAAGCATTGGCTAAGCAAAAAAAGGATGCGCAATAGCGTGTGGTCATCTCCGAATTCGATTTCGAGCTGGGATGCGTCAAACAGGACGCAATTGGACACGGTATTAACCGAATGTAACAACAAAGCAGCCCGCACGGTTGAAACACTTCAATCCAGAGCGCTAATGGATCTCTATCAGATCGATCCCGTTGCGGATCCACGATGGTCGGAATTCCTCAAGAAGCATCCGAGTGCGTCTGTTTTCCACACCGCTGGTTGGCTGGAGGCGTTGCGCCGTACCTACGACTATGAGCCAATCACCTACACCAGCTCACCTCCTGGCGGAGAAATCCGCAACGGTCTGGTTTTTTGCCGTGTCAACAGTTGGCTGACGGGTAGACGCCTGGTGTCTTTGCCATTTTCCGATCATTGTGAACCGTTGTTCGACTCTCCCGAGGAACTGGATCTTTTCGTTGGACGTCTGCAAGCTGAAGTGAAAACACAAGCGCTGAAGTACCTTGAAGTTCGCCCGATCAATGAAAGTCTTTATCGAAGCGGAGGAATACCAGGTTTCCGGCCGGCGAGCCGATATCAACTGCACGTGATTGATCTGCGCCCGGATTTACACCAAATCCGCCAGAGCTTTCACAAGGATTCGATCCTGCGGCGAATTCAGCGGGCCGAACGCGCCGGTCTCACCGAAAAATCTGGACGATCCGATGCTCTGCTGAACGATTTTTACGGCCTGCTTGTGCTTACCCGGGCCCGTCACCACCTTCCTCCACAGCCATATGAATGGTTTCGCAGCCTAATTGATTGCTTGGGCGACGCATTGGAAATCCGGCTGGCATACAAGGATGAGATCCCTGTCGCAGCCATCCTGACGTTGCGCTTCAAGGATGTCGCCCTGTACAAATACGGATGCTCCGACCTGAACTTTAAGAACTTCGGCGCGATGCCCCTGCTCCTCTGGAGAGCGATTGAACACGCCAAGTCCACTGGCGCGCGAGAATTCGGTCTGGGCCGGTCCGAGGAGAATAACGATGGACTAATTACTTTCAAGAATCATTGGACTCAGCATTCTACGCCGATTATTTATTGGAGATATCCGGGACCAGCTTCCATGAAATTAACAGAAAGTTGGAGAGTCACCATGGTAAAACGGGTTTTCGCGGGCATGCCAAACCGTGTGCTCGCCGCGAGTGGGAGGTTTATTTACCGTCACATCGGCTAGGGGACTCCAGAATTGCTGTGGTGCGCATGCGATAGGAACGGTGGCATTTGACAGTCTTCATAGTCAGTAGATTTCGGGCACAAACTCAGGACTCTTTCGCTCGAGTCGTGTTAGCGTCTCATTCCCAACACAAGCCCGACACACCGCAGAAACATCGCGTGTCGCAGGAGAAAGTTTGAGCAGCAAAATGGAGCAAAACCTAAACGACTACTATCGGCTTCCCCAGGAGTTCCATAGCCGATTTGTACACAAAGAAACGACCAATGCGCCGGGTTTCTTTAAATTCGGCCCGGAGACATTTTGCTTTGGTCGCTGCGAGACGGGCTCGACTGCGAAGTCTCCTTCCTCGCATCTCTATGATGCGATCGGTGGCGCTTATGGAGAGGATCACTTCATTCGCGTCCCGTTTGATGCCGCGGAAGTAGTCGACAACCTCCGGATGGAGCGCTATTTGGGACCGAGCAGTCCCCAGCGAACGGGTCTGGTTGGCAGTTCGGTGATCCGGAGGGCCTACTATGCCGTCCGGGAATTTTTACCAGTGTCGGTCCGGCGCCAATTTCAAAGAGTGTATCTCCGAGGGTGGAAAAAATTGGTGTTTCCAAGCTGGCCGGTGGATTTCACCGTTGATACCCTTCACGAACAATTTTTGAGTTTGTCGATGAAAGCGATGAAAGTTTCGCAGGTACCCTTCGTCTGGTTCTGGCCCGATGGCGCGCGTAGCTGTTTGATTATGACTCACGACGTCGAAACTGAAGTTGGCGTTGGCTTCACCTCCAGCTTGATGGACCTCGATGATACCCGCGGGATCAAGGCATCCTTCCAAGTAATCCCGGGAGGACGCTATGACGTTCGCGCGGACTACCTCGAGGAAATTCGTAGACGTGGATTTGAAGTGAATGTTCACGATCTGAAACACGACGGATCGCTCTTCCAGGACCGCACCGAGTTCCTCCAGCAGGCGGCGAAAATCAACGAATCTCTGCGCAGTTTTGGGGCGCAGGGTTTTCGATCGGGCGCCATGTATCGGAACCAGGAGTGGCTCGAATCGCTGGACATGTCCTATGATATGTCGGTCCCCAACGTAGCTCACCTGGAGCCGCAGCGCGGCGGCTGCTGCACAGTAATGCCTTATCGCATCGGGAAAACCTTGGAACTTCCGCTTACCATGACGCAAGATTATTCTTTGTTTCACATGCTGGGCGATTACTCG
>Ga0210391_10001411_pt1 | contig 22013 bp, 9 predicted proteins | sample IncBWC12OmetaG_FD_160573 | JGI IMG/M metagenome (GOLD analysis project Ga0210391, IMG submission 160573) | Forest soil microbial communities from Barre Woods Harvard Forest LTER site, Petersham, Massachusetts, United States - Inc-BW-C-12-O ...
CCGGCCGCTCGATTTCCACTCGTATCTTGCTCGACAAAGCTGCACGCGCCGGCCCGAGTTTCTGATAAGAGACACACGTAATCGCGGAGTCGTGCGACGCGTCTTGCCCACCATCGATATACCAATGACCCAGGGCAGCGGAATGCGCCTTGGCCCGAGCAGCCACCACTTCCAGAATCTGCTTTAGCCCGTTTTCCGGTTGCACGCGACTGTAATGCACGCCATGCGGACGAAGTTTGCGAAATAGCGGCTCTTCTGGAGTCGTGACGCCTTGACCGATGACTGTGATTCCCAATCTGGGCATCGCTGGAGGTTCCGGCGGTACTGCCTCCCGCAAACGGTCCGCGTAAGCGAGCGCCGCCAATCGAAACGCATCCAGCTGGTGCGTCGTCCAGAGGTACGCCGAGAGCTGCTCGACATACTGCGCTGGCGCGTTTACCCAATCGAATTGTTCGAGTTGCGAGGAAAGACGGATTTGCGCGAAGCCTTGAAACCAGTCCTTCGTCTGTTCCGGCGAGAGCGCACTCAGATTCGCCAGTTCCCTCTCGAGAGCTTTGCGCTCCTCGGGAAACTTGAAATCGTAATCGATGATCTCTCGCAATAGGCTCGGCAAAAAACTCAATGGCAGCTGCTGCAGGGCGGCAAGATTGGCAGTGGCGAGTTTTCGCGCTTCCGGCGGGTAACCGCTGAATTGCTCGGGCTTGAGGTCGATGGAATGCATAGAGTTACGCAAGCTCAATGATCGGCTTGCCATGCGCAAGCGACGCATCAAACCCAAGGATCGATCCAATCGATGGCACAAGATCGGTGGAATCCAGCGCCCGATCTATAACGACACCTTCGCGGACGCCAGCTCCCATCGCCATCATCCACGTGGTACGAGAGAGCGCATCGCCCGTGCGGTGATGCTGAAATCCGTTGCCGCCGGAGTCTTCGTCGGAGTCACGGCCAAAATCCGGCAGGATGAACAGAGTTGTGTTGCCGGCATACTCCGGCTCGGTCTGGATCGTCTTCCAAAGCTCAGCGCAAAGCCGATCTGTGCGGCGGATGCCCTCGATATAGAGCGAATACGCACCAGCATGCGCGATATCGATATCGTGCAAGGTGATCCACAAAAGACTGGGAGCGAGCTGCTGCATCAGCTGGCGTGTGATGTAGACGGACAGTTCATCGGGACTCGAAAGTGTGCGCGCATGCTTTTTAAAATCGTCCACAGAGAGCTTCAATAGCATCTGCAATTGCTGCAATTCAAATTCGCTGCCGCCAAGCTCTGGCGTGTAGAAGGGCGTCTCGTAATTGTCGCGCAACAAATGTTCATAATCCGCGCCACCGGATGTTGCCGCGGTCAAAAGATGCTTGGGCAAAATCACTCGCGCGCCAAAGCCCGGGCCGTAAGAGCGGTTATTGCTTTCGCCAATGCGATTGAAACCGTTGCTTGGTGCCACCACCCACGCATCGGACGCGGGACGTTTCAAATCCTTGCGGAAATACTCGAACGCCGTCGGGTGTTCCGGAGGGAGAGACGCAAAGTTGTTGACCGTCTCATAGACCCCGGTGGCCAAGCTGGCGGTAGCCACGTAGTGGCCGAGAATGCCGCGATTGATGACCTGCGTGAAAAAAGTGGACTGCGGAATCAGTTCCCGCATCAGATGCGGAATGTTTTCCTGACCCTCCGGCGCAAACGTTTCCTGGTCGCGTGCGCCGCCGCCAAAGGTAATGACCACAACCTTCCTTCTCTTTTGGGGAACCCCGGAACGGGCAAGCAGTCCTGCCCCCAACAGGCTGCCGCCTAGTGTCACCCCGGCAGCGCTGCGTAAGAACTCCCGCCGCGTGAAGGCAAGTTGCCGGGCGATCTCCAGAGGACTGCGGGTTTGGCAACGAGCTCCCAGCGTCGAGGAACCATCCAGAATCGCTGCCGTTTTAGAGTGGCGTGACATGTTGTAGGTCACTGTAAATGCGATGCTTAGCGTAAACTACGCCGCGCAATCATTGAAGTCAAGCATTAGCAAGAAACAACTTCCCCGATCAACATTTTCCCCCTATGCGCGGTCCGCTTACGTTGGCAAATCGGGCTTAGTATTTAACCGATTGGTTAAATACTAAGGCTCCCGATCCGGCGTCCGCCACCTGGATTCAGCCGACTATGGGCAGTCAGGGCTTGCCGGATGGATTGTCCTTCGCCGCGTAGACAAATTGACGAATCTCCGCCCTCTGTTTCTCGATATCCGCAAGGTGCTGTTCTCGCAGCTTCTGATAGATTTCGATCTGTTCCTGGGCAGGTCCCTTTTGGCCGGTGCGAACATAAGCCTGCCCTAAGCGGTAGTGAGCGTCTCCCAGGTCAGGGTCCAGTTCAAGCGCCCGCAGGTATTCCGGTATGGCTTCGGGATACTTGTTCTGGTCGGAATAAAGATTGCCCAGCTGCAGGTGAGACTCGGGAAGCTTGGGATCGAGCTCGATGGATTTCTTGAGAAGAGTCTCAATTTGGTGAAGGTCCAGGGTCGGATCCTGGGCCCGTTTTCCCTTCCAGAGGCTCATCGCATAATAGTAGAGGGCTTGCCCATTTCGCGGCTGGAGTTCAGAGTAGCGGCGGAATCGCTGGATGACTGCGTCGGCCTGGCTTGGCGAACTGTCGTAGGCCCGGGACAGAAACAGGTAACAGCTTGGGTCGGAAGGATTTAGATCCGCCGCTCGCAATAACGACTTGACCGCTTCGTCATAGTTGCCATGCGCGTAAAGAGCCATCCCCAGGCCTATAGCCAGCCGTTGCGACGCGGGATAGCGCCGAGCGGCGTCCTGGAAGACCTCTATGGATGGTCCTAGCGTGCGGTGAAGCAGTAGCTCACTGCCCCAATCGAACAAATTGCTCTCGCTGGGATCTGCGTGAGCGGCAAGTTCGTATTCGTTGGCGGCAGGCACAAACTTGCCATCTTTTTCCTCAACCTCGCCTAGGAGGTTGTGGAGTTCGGGGGTGTTCTTGAGTTTTAGAAGTTCTTGGATTTGCCTGCGAGCATCGGCTAGGCGCCCAGTGGAGAGATAGGCGAGGGATAAGTCGTAACCATTGTCGTAGGAAGATGGGTCAATATGCTGGGCAAGCTCAAGATAAGGCACAGCTTCGGGGATTTTCTTGGATTGGACGTAGAACTCGCCGAGATTGTGATTAGTGTCAAAATTTTGCGGTTCGAGCTCGACGGCCTTTTTGAACTGCTCTCCAGCGCCCTCGATATTTCCCAACCGAACGAGATTGGCGGCAAGATTGGTTCGAGCGGGCGCGGAGCGGGTATTCAGCCGAACGGCCTTCTCAAGGTGGATGTTGGCAGCGGCGTCCTTTGATTGCGCGGAGTAAACCAAACCCAGAAGTTCATGGACCTCAAAGCTTTCCGGGACCTGCTTGAGCAGCTCCTCCAGCTTTGTAGCGGCCTCGGGGTAATGCCCTGAGTCATATTGAGCAGCAGCGGCCTGAAATTCGTGATCGAGGCGCTGGTCCTGGTTGGCCTGAACAGTCACCATAGACGCGCACGCCAAGAGAACTAGAAATACTGCCCTGGTGAAACGGCTTCCGATGAGCACGGCAGTCCTAGGTTATCACCGCATCATGAGACGAGGAAAGTTCGAGCAAAAAAAGGGGTTCCCCGCAGAGCGCCCTCGACGAGCACTCTGCGGGGAGGGTGTGGCAAAATTAGAAATACAGTTTCAAAGCGAACTGGATCTGCCGCGGATCGTAGGGAGCATCGCGCGTGGAACCAATTTCGCCGAAGGTCGAACTGTTGAAGTTACCCGAACCGGAGATCGCGACAACACCGTTGCCGCCGAAATTCGGAGCGTTGAAGTTTGGATGGTTGAATATGTTGAAGATCTCCGCACGGAACTGCAGGCGGAAGCGCTCGCTCAATGGGATGTCCTTGAAGATTGAAAAGTCCAGTCTGTTGAATCCCGGGCCGGGTACCTGAGTGACACCGCCCAAGGCGGCAGCACCCGTCAAAGGAACGCAGCCTATCGGTGCAGGTGGATTTGAACCCAGCACACATGGCTGATTGAAGGCTCCCGAATTGCCGAACCAACTTAAGAGCCCGTTGGAATCATTGTGCAGTCCAAGGTCCAGCGGTTGTCCAGTGTAAAGAGCGCCGCAACCCAAGGAAGCTGCGGTGCTACTTGGGCATCCGATGCTAATCGGCTGGCCACCTTGAAAGGTGGAACTCCAGTTTATGCTCCAACCGCCCACGATCTTATCCACAAAACCAGTGGCACCGGTCATGAAGTGCTTGCCCTTACCGAAAGGCAGCTCATAACCGCCGCTGAAGTGGAAGACGTTCCGGATGTCGAAATCCGCCAAGCCATAGTCAAAAGCCATTCCGAGGCCAGGAACGGAGGGCGCACGGTAACCTGCCACGCTCCCGCCGTTGAGCAAATCGCCGGCATCCGACATTGTCTTGGACCAGGTATATGTAAACAGGAAGTTTAGACCGTTTGCAAACCGCTTTTCCACTTTGGTCTGGAGCGAATGGTAAGCGCTCATGCCCGCAGTGGCTGCATAGCTGGAGCCAAATCCGAAGTCCGGATATGGCACCAGAGTGTTTTCCGCCGTGCCCGCAGGCGCGATAGAAGTGGGGTTATTGGCGTTTGGAAACGACTCTAGATGCCGAGCCAGCGAGGTCACGTAGCCAGCTTGTAAGGACAGCGAAGGCGTCAATTGATATTGCACAGTTAGATTCCCGCCCATCGAATAAGGCGTGTCGTAATTAAACTGAATCCCGCGCAATGCCAAACCGCTGGCATTGACCAAAAGCGGGCTCAGTGGATTGCAAGAAAATCCAGTCTCAAAGGTTGCGACGCCGAGCGGCTGACCACCTGCCGTTGGGCACCCAGCAAAAGGAGTGTTTGCACTAATGGGGCTAACGTCGTTGGGCGAAGAATAGGTGAAATTGAACTGGAAGGGATAATTTTCACCCAGGTTCGGTGAGAACCCGCGGTTTTCAAAACCATTGTAGAACATACCAAACCCGCCGCGAACAACCAGCTTCGGCGTCAACTGATAGGCAAAACCGACGCGAGGAGCCCAGTTGTTGTTCTGTGAATGCCCAAGGCCGGCGCCGTACGCATTCGTGTTTTCGCACAAGATGTTGTCAGTGGCCAACAAGCTAACGAAGCTCGCAGAGAGGTTCGCGCCTGGGGCACACGAGGTAGAAAGAGGCAGCAGGTATGCCGCCTGTCCGAACGGCCCACCGGCTGGGATGAAGTTCGCCTGGTTGCCGTGATGCTCGAAGACCAAGCCAAAGAAGTCGTAGCGCACGCCGAGGTTCACTGTCAGTTTGCGGCTGATCTTCCAGTCGTCATTGAAATAGCCGCCGTAGTAGTTCTTGCCGTTGTCCGTGAGCGAGATGTTGGACAAATCCACGGCGCTTGCCCCTCCGACAAAATCGACTCCGCCGGCCACAGTCGATGCGATGGGCGACAGAAGGAAGTCCGCGCGTCCAGTGTTTCCGCTGTCGATCGTAGGCACTTCGGTGTAATCGCCATTGTAGTCAAATTCGCCGCGCGACCAGGGCGGTTGCAAGGTCGAGAACTTTACGTGTTGGAACTCAAAACCCATCTTAAATGTGTGCTTGCCGTAGATCTTAGTGACGCTGTCGGTGAGTTGGAACGTCGAACTGACTTCGTCTGAAGGCAGGAAGGCGTTACTTCCCAAGGTCGCCAAGCCGTTAATTCCGAAGGCGGGAAGCCCGCCGTTCAAGGACTCCTGCGGAACATCCTGAATGCCATACGTCGCAGGTATGTCCGTCAAATCGTTGGCGGAGGGCGAAACGCGTGTGGTGTGAAGGTAATTGAACCCCGCACGAACCTCGTTAATCAAGGTTGGAGAAAACGTGTGCGTGTAGCCAATCGCGGTCTGTTGCGCGATGGCAGTCTGGTCTCCCTGTTGGAAACCGCCGCCGTCCGCGACGCCACCGAAGATGCCGGGAATGAACTGTGGGTCATCCACCAAGCTGAACCGGAAGAACAATTGGTTCTTTTCGTTAAAGTTGATGTCCATCCGGGTATCAAAGGAGTTGGCGTGTTCAAACAGCTTCGGTGAATTGGCGTAGTTGGAGAGGAGCGAACCCGGCGCATTGGTTGTGGGCTTAGGATATAAGCCCAAAAGTGCAATTGCGTTTGGATCCAAGCGCCCGCCAGGTATTATATTCAGACCTGGGCAGGTGGTGAGCGAAATGTTCGTTAGATTGGCAGCACAACCGCCAAATGGATCGCGGACGTTGCCTACTACTGTTCCCGTGGGCTGGTTCGTCCCGCACGCCGGATCCGGCAGGTGGGTGACAGGATCGGTCTCCCCGCAGAGAACCGGCCGTGTCGTGGCAGGGTCTAGGATGGTACCGAGAGACATTGTGCGGCCGAGAGCGTCCGTCGGGCAGGCTGGCTGGCCGGCGGCGCCGCAGGGTTGAGCGGCGATGAGATCCTGGAAGTTGGTATAACCGCTGTTGATCTCTGTCACGCTGGGAACCGCGCCACTCAGGATCGTTCCTTGAACTCGGCGCAAGGCTTGGTAATCGCCGAATAGGAACACTTTGTTCTTGCCGTTAAATACTTTCGGAATGTATAGAGGTCCGCCGGCGGTGAAGCCGAATTGGTTCTGCTGCAAGTCGCCCTTTGGCACTTGATGCTGGTTTTCAAAGAAGTCGGCGGCATCGAGATGGTCGTTCCGGAAAAATTCCCACACATCTCCGTGGAACTCGTTGGTACCGGACTTGATGGTGGCATTAAGTACGGCGGCGCCGGAGCGGCCAAACTCGGCGCTGAAGTCTGAGGTTTGTACTTTGAATTCTTCGACAGCATCGACCGGTGGAAGTACAACGAAGTTGGTGCCGTTCAGAAAGTCTACGGTGTCGGAGTTGTTATCGATGCCGTCCAGCAAATAGTTGTTCTGCGCGGCGCGAAGACCATTCGCTGTGAAGGCGCCGCTTGCGGCGTTGCCGCGCGTGTCCGCTTGCGGGGAGTTAACACCGGCAGAAAGCTGGGCCAGGAAAGTAAAATTCCTACCGTTGAGAGGAAGATCGTTAACGCTTTTGGAATCGATAACTTGGCCGACGGAAGCATCTTGCGATTGCAGTACGGGTGCAGCAGCGGTGACCTCAACTGTTGTGGTCACGTTGCCCGGTTTTAGGGTGAAATCCGCGACAACGTTTTCACCGACGTTTACAGTGACATGGGTTCGTGCGATCGTTTCGAATCCTTGGAAAGTGACAGTGAGCTTATAGCTCCCGATTCTCACAGGCGTGAATTTGTAAACGCCATCGTTTCCGGTAGCGGTCGAGAGAGCAGCATTCGTGCCTTCATTGGTCATCGTGACCGTGGCACCGCGGATTGCCGAACCTGAGGCATCTGTAACGGTCCCCAGGATGGCGCCTGCATCCACTTGCGCGCGGAGCGGCGATACGCACAAAAGCATAAGAACAAACGCGGCGGTCATCCCGAGGAATGCACGCCCGATCAGCCTTGAACCTTCCATTCGCTTCATGAACTTCCTCCTGGCACCAGCACAGTGCCGTTTGTAGCGCAATAAGCACCAACGTGGACCATCGGTCCACAATGCCGCACGGCTACGCCGTTACTCGCCGTTACGGCAAGCCGTCAGGTCGATCTTCCTGATCGAACCCATCGGGCTACAGAGCCCAGCGCCTCGCGCCACGAACGTCAATTAATTGGACAATCCCAAAGCCCCGGAAAGGATACAAAGCTCACGACCCCAATTAAACGACCGCAAAGCACTTAACCGCTTAACCTGGGTGATACCACGCTATTTTGCATAGTGTCAAGCACTTTTTTTGCTTTATACTCTGAGCGGCCGGCGGATTTCCAGTATCGAGGTTCTAGTCTAAGTTCGGAGCAGGTCGAGGAAAGCTAAATGCAATCGCCATGGGTCTAACGATTCGTGATGTCGCCAAGGCTGCGGGTGTGTCGACTGCGACGGTCTCCAACGTCTTGAACAAGACCGGAAAAGTGGGGCCGCGCACGCACCGCCTGGTCCTCTTGACGGTGAAGCGCCTCGGCTATTTTCCGAATGCTCATGCGCGGCATCTGGCTTCGCGAGACAGCCGCACTCTCGGAATTATAGTTTCGGACATCGTGAACCCTTTCTTCCCCGAGGTTATCAAGAGTTTTGAAACGCGCGCGCGTGAACTTGGTTACGACGCGATTCTTAGCGATACAAATTACGATCCGCGCAGAACGCGCGAAGCTGCGGAGCGCATGATGGAGCACAATGTGCGTGGTGTGGCGATCATGACGTCGGAGATCAGCTCGCAACTCATCCAGGAGCTCGAACGCAGACGAATCGCTGTCACATTCCTGGACCTCGCGCCTGTTCGCGGCTATGTCAGCAAGCTCCGCATTGACTACTTCTCGGGAATTAAACAGATTGTCGAGTACCTCCACAAGAGCGGGCACAGGCGCATAGCCTTCATCGCCGGGCGTCCAAAACTGAAATCCAACATCGCGCGCTTGGAAGCCTACGAAAATTGCATGCGAGATTTGGGAATGGAACCGGGACCGATCGTACACGGAGACTTGCGCTACGAGGGCGGCTTGGCGGCAGGTTTGAATATTGCGAAACTTTCTCCAAGACCTACCGCAGTGATGGCGGTGAATGATTTGACGGCCGTAGGGGTCATTAAGGGATTACTGAAAGGTGGTTGCCGCGTGCCCGAAGATATTTCAGTGACGGGATTTGACAATACGCGCCTGGCCGAATACAGCAACCCCTCGCTTACAACCGTGGACATCCATAGGGATATGCTCGGGCAGATGGCAGCCGATGCTCTGCATGAACTCTCGTGCTCTGCCAACCCTCAAGGCCGGGAATACCATATTCCCGCCGAACTGATTTTGCGAGATTCTTCAGGGCCCGCTCCCGCTGAGAAGTCCTGATTGAAATTCTGGCATTTTGTGGTTCGTGCATCTACCCTTGCGCGTTGCAACTGTGGATGCTTCGTAACCTCTACGTTGCGCTTTGGAACAACTTCGCGGCGATGCTAGCATGCAAAGATCGAGCAAGCGCGGCAGGGAATCTCAAGAATGGCGCGTCAAAAAGACAAAGACCATGCCTTTTCACGGCGCAGCTTACTGAAACGGATGCGGTGGGCGCCGATGCTTTTCCTTCCTGCGCCTCTCCATTCGTCACCGTTCCGGCGGCTAATCGCGGGAACTTCGGGCAATGATGCCCCGGCTTTCGACTTTGCTGATTTTCGTATCACACCCCACTATCCGGCAAAATCTCCTCTTGATGATGTCCTGCGTAAAGTTCCTCCTGGCTCGGACGAATACATCACGGAGAAGTATGCGTTTGAAATTATGCGGCACCTTAATGACTGGAGCCGCGCTCTCAAGGTGCAGCCACCTTCCCTAGATGTCTTGGCAACATTCTTGGACGCCTCACTCCAGGGCTCTTCTCTGACTCCTAGCCAGCAAAACACTCTACGCTCGGCGTATGGGGTCGAGATCTTCCGAAGAAAGTTTGCAAACAATACGGTATTAGGCCGCGAGCGATTTCTTGAAGAAATCAAGTCTTACCTTGCTTCCTTGTCGCGCGTGGAGACAGCGGAGTTCGAAATTACTGGAATCGAGGAAATGGCCAGCTCTCCGTTGCGCGTGCGCGTCGACATTCGATATGACCTTGTCGGTGTCGGGACAGACACGATGCGTCAGCAGCGAGTGGGAAAGTGGCTGACGCAGTGGTCACGCGATGAAGGTAGCGGTTGGCGAGTACTCCGATGGCAGTCGACTGAAGAAACCTTCACCCGGGCGCGCACACCAATATTCATCGATGTTACTTCCCAAGCGCTTGGACAAACTGAATCGTACAAAAAGCAGATGCTCCACGGAGTGGACTATTGGCGCACGGTCTTGGATGGAGCTTGCGGCATCGATATTTACGGCAACAACGGGTTGGCGGTGGGGGACTTCGACAACGACGGACTGGATGACCTCTACGTCTGCCAACCTTCAGGACTTCCGAACCGGCTGTATCGCAATCTTGGAGATGGAACGTTCGAGGATGTGACAGAGAAGGCTGGAGTAGGCGTGCTGGATGGCACGGCGTCCGCGCTCTTCGTAGATTTTGAGAACAAGGGACTCCAGGATCTTTTGGTGGTATGTGGTAGTGGCCCCCTGCTCTTTATCAATCAGGGGAACGGAAAGTTTTTGTTGAAGCGCGATGCCTTCCAGTTTGCTCAGCCTCCGCAAGGAACTTTTACGCACGCTGCTATAGCTGACTATGACCGTGACGGGCGTCTCGATATTTATTTCTGCCTGTACAGCTACTACGTGGGTCTTGACCAATATCACTACCCTGCACCCTATTTCGACGCGCGCAATGGGCCTCCCAACTTTCTGCTCCACAACGAAGGCAATGCCACTTTTCTGGATCGCACCGAGGCGGCCGGATTGAATGCGGATAACAACCGATATAGCTTTGCCTGCGCCTGGGGCGACTACAACTCCGACGGCGCGCCGGATTTGTACGTGGCGAATGACTTCGGGCGAAACAATCTTTACCGCAACGATGGCGATGGGAAATTCACGGCGGTCTCCGCGGAAGCTGGCGTCGAGGACGTTGGCGCAGGGATGAGCGCGAGCTGGTTCGATTTCGACAACGATGGCAACCAGGATGTGTACGTTTCGAATATGTGGTCATCCGCTGGCCTACGAGTTTCCGAACAAAAACATTTTCATGAGAAGGACTCCGAGACGATTCGCGCGCTTTACCGCCAACACGCGCGTGGCAATTCTCTGTATCGAAATCTAGGGAACGGGAAGTTTCAAAATGTAAGCGGGGCGGCGGGAGTGGATGTGGGGCGCTGGGCGTGGTCTTCGGACGCTTGGGACTTCGATCACGATGGCTACGCGGACTTATACATTGCGAATGGTTATATTTCCGGGCCATCGGCTTCCGAACAAAACACTTCACACGGCAACGCGGGCGACGTTTCGAGTTTCTTCTGGCGGCAGGTCGTGGCAAATTCGCCCGAGAGTGCGGCGCCTTCACCAAGGTACGAGCTAGGGTGGAACGCGATCAATGAGCTGATCCGGTCGGACGCTTCCTGGAACGGTTATGAGCGAAGCGTTTTCTATGTGAACAATCACGATGGGACGTTTTCTGATGTGTCAGGGACTGCTGGATTGGATTTTCCCGACGATAGCCGCGCATTTGTACTTGCCGACCTGGATCATGACGGGCGTTTGGAAGTGATCCTCAAAAACCGAAACGCGCCTCAACTCCGGGTCTTGCGCAATGCGATGAAGGACATCGGCAACTCGATCGCATTCCGACTGCGCGGAAAAAACAGCAATCGTGACGCAATCGGGACCGCAGTAACAGTCGAAGCCGAAGGACACCGACAGACTAAGTATCTCCAAGCCGGCTCGGGATTTCTATCGCAGCACACCAAGGAACTATTTTTCGGTGTTGGAAAATCCGAAGGAACCGTGCGCGCTACGATTCGATGGCCACGGGGACTCACTCAGGTTTTCGAGCATCTCCCCGTAAATCGCCGCGTCGAAATCGAGGAAGGCTCCGAGGATTTTGCAGCGAAGCCGTTCGTGGCGACGCCTGCGTCCTATGCGCGAGCCGGCGAAATTCAAAAGCCGGAAACGCTGCCAGCATCCGTTGAAACATGGCTCATCGAGCCCTTCAACGCGCCGGAGTTTTCCTTGCCTGACCTAGCCGGCAATATCCGTGACCTTCGCTCTCTTAGGGGCAACTTTGCGCTGCTTTACTTTTGGACAAAGGCTTCGCCGACTTGTGGCGAACAGTTGCGCGTTTTCCAGAAGTACCAATCAGCTTTCGCCGCAAGCTGGCTTCGCATTGTGGGCATCAATGTCGATGAGGCTGGCGATGTTGCAGCGGTGCGAGCCTTCGTCGCCAAGGAAGGACTCTCCTTGACAATATTGCTTGCCACGCAAGAAGTGGCTGGCATCTACAATATTATTTATCGCTACCTGTTCGATCGTCGCAGGGATCTTCCCTTGCCAACGTCTTTTCTCATCGATGCCGATGGCATGATAGTCAAGATCTATCAAGGCTCAGTGAATTCCGAACGCATGGCCGAAGACTTGAAATCAGTACCTCGAACTGCAGCCGATCGTATTAAGAAAGCGCTTCCCTTCGAGGGAACCCTCTATCAAAGCGAATTTCAACGCAACGACTTCACGTATGGCGTCGCGATGTTTCAACGCGGTTATCTCGAACAGGCTGTGGTGTTCTTCCAACAAGTCATTGCGGCGAAGCCGGAGGAACCGGAGGCTTATTACAATCTGGGAACGCTTTACCTCAGGAAAAACGCCTTGCCGGACGCGCGCCGATACTTGGAGCAGACGGTGAAGCTTCGTCCAGATTATCCGGAAGCGTGGAACAATCTGGGAATGATCGCTGCGCAGCAGGGCCAGACGGACGAAGCCATTCGCAACTTCCAGCAGTGCTTGTCTTTGAGGCCTGGCTACGTCACGGCGCTGCTCAATCTGGGAAATCTCTATCGGCGGCAGGGAGCAGTGGAGGAAGCGGAAAAACTTTTAAACCGTGCGCTCGAATTGGAGCCTGACAATCCAGAGACAAACTATAGTTTGGGAATGCTCTACGCGCGACAAGATCAATTGCCGCTCGCTTCAAGTTACTTAGAAAAGGCAGTGAACTTGCGCCCGGATTATCCCGATGCATTGAACAACTTCGGTGTTCTCTTGGTCCGTCAACAAAACTATCTCAAAGCAAAAGAAAACTTTGAGACTTGTATTCGCGTGGCGCCGAACTTTGATCAGGCCTATCTCAATCTCGCTCGCCTCTACGTCGTTTTGAACGACAAAGAAAAAGCCAGAGAAGTTTTGCTGGCCCTATTGCGCCAGCAACCGCAGCACAAATTGGCTCAGCAGGCGCTGGAGATGTTAAATTGACCTTCCCGCAGCCGCTTTGGAAAACACTTAGAGGGAAATTGCGAAATGGCTAGCGGCGCGTCAGTCCAGCGTGCATTCAAGAGCGCCGGAAGTCGGTTACAGATATATCTAGTCCTTGCCCTGTTGGTGATTTTCGTTACCGCAACAGGATTTGCGCAGCAAACTACTACCAACCATGGGAATACGGCGCAACCTGCGAAGATTTCACCGCTTCTTCAAGAAGCAGACGAACTGCTTCGCCAAGGCTCCATCGCCGAGGCCAAGAACAAAATACAGGAAGAGCTTCAGCAGAATCCTGCTAGTGCTGAGGGCTATAACCTCTTGGGAATTGCTTTCAGCGACGAGAAGGATTACGCAAATGCCTTACAGTCGTTCCAACACGCGCTGAAGCTCGATCCCAACTCCATCAGAGCGCGCAACAACCTCGGCAATCTCTATGTCACACAGGAAAAGTTCGATCTAGCGGAGAAAGAATTTGCGATGGTTTTGCGTCAAGAACCCGGCAATCGTGATGCGAACTACAGCTTGGGCCTGGTCCTCTTGGCCAAGAATTTACCCGCGCAAGCCATTCCTCACTTTCAACAAGTCCGCCCTCTGGACACGGCAACACGCTCCAATTTAATCCGCGCTTACCTTCGCGCCGGCAGAACGGCCGAAGGGCTGAAGCTGGCCACGGAGTTTTCCACGCAAAGCAAGAACGACATGAAGTCGCATTTCGCTCTCGGCGTGTTGCTTGCCTCTGAAAAGCAATACCGGCCGGCTGAACTGGAACTGGAAAAGGCTGATGCGCTGCAGCCTGAAACTCTGGAAATTCTCTATGCCCTTGGACAAACCTATCTTCGCATCGGCGACTACGCGAAAGCGGAGCTGATGTTGAATCGAGCGGTTAAGCTGAAACCCGATTCGCCAGAAACGCTTTATGTTTTAGCGCAGGCATACCAGAAGCAGAACCGATCGGTAGATGCTTTGGATTTGCTGGTGCGTGCCCATAAGCTCGCGCCTGAGAATACCGACATTATTTTTCTGTTGGCGCGCGTAAGCATGAGCCAGAATTATTACGAAGACGCGATCCCTCTTCTGGAATCAGGCGTGAAACTTGCTCCCCAACGTGCCGATTTCCACGCTGCACTCGGCGAGAGTTATTTCAAAACAGAAAAAACGGAAAAGGCCATTGCGGAATTCCAAAAATGTATCGATCTCGAGCCCTCCGCGCAATCCTACGCTTTCATGGGAATCTCCTACCGGCGTCTAGGACGATTCGATAAGGCCCGCGAGTACTTTGAGGCTGGACTGAAGAGGGATCCTCATAACGCGTCCTGCTTATTCAATCTTGGCTATATCGAGGAGCGGCAGGGCCATCCAGCGCGCGCTGAAGAATTTTATCAGCAGGCGCTCCGGTCCAACCCCGACTTTTCCGAGGCGCTGCTGCAACTGGCGGATCTGCGCATCGCCGGCAAGAGATTCGAAGAGGCCGCCGTACTTCTCCGGAGGTACGTCAAGGTAAGCCGTGATCCTGCTCCCGGATACTACAAGCTCGCCATGGTGGAGAAGAACCTCCATCAAACCGAAGCTTCTCAGCGAGACCTGAGCATATTTCAAACGTTGTCAAAAGATTCTGCGGCCGGTCCCCAGCCTTATCAGCACATCTTTGACTATGTTGACGAACGCTCCGGCCTTTCACGCGAAGCACGGACTCAACAGGACCTCTCTAATCTAACCGAACAGCTGCAGAAAAATCCGGACCACCCTCAAGGCCTCTACCTGCTGGCCCAGACTTATCTGGAACTCGGGAAACCGGAGGACGCCCGGAAGACTATCGCCCAACTGGACCAGATTAGTGCGAGCGACTTCCGAACTCAGACTGGCGTAGGTGTACTGCTGGCGCGTTATCGTTTTTACGACGAAGCTATACAACATTTTCAGTCGGCGCTGACCGCGAATCCCGACTCTGACGACGTGAAATTCGACCTGGCCGATGCATACTTCCGAAAAGGCGATTATGCGAAGGCACTTGCCACGGCCAATCAAGTTTCGCCACAGGGACAGCAGGACGATGCGTTTCTTTCTCTGCTCGGAGACATCCAAGCGCATCTTGGCGACACAGCCCGGGCGACGCAGATTTTTCTGGACGCAATCAAACGAAATCCGGATAACGATCAGTATTATCTTTCGCTCGCTCTCACAGAACTGCGTGAGAAGGATGTTGTCGGCGCGCGCGAGGCATTGCAAAAAGGCCTGGCGCGAATCCCCAGCTCGGGGAAAATCTTTTGGGGTTTGGGAATTGTTTCCGTCCTGGAAGGCAAGACTCCGCAAGCCGAGGAGAATTTCGAGCGCGCCATGGATTTGTTGCCGGAATGGCCTGGCAGCTATTCCACGCTGGGCTTTTTTTATTTTCAGACGGGAGAAATCGCCAAAGCACGGGAGGTGTTGAATCGCTTCAAGGGCAGCAACGCCGCCGGCGGCTTGGACATAAATCGCATCGAAGAAGCGTTGGCACGAGCACCGGAAGCGCCGTCCACGATTCGCGAACCCATGCCAATGGCGGCCAGAGCGCAATTACTTCAGCTGGTGTTTTCGCTCGCCGACCGGACTCTTTAGGATGTCCGGCGGAAACTCGCGGTTGAACGCGCAGATGGCCGAGGCTAGAATGCGTGAAGACCTCCAACGTTCAAAAATATTGAAAAGAAGGCGTTGTGAGCTACTCGCCGCGCTGCTTTTGGAGCGGAAACCGTCGAGATAACCTTGGAATGGGAAAAAAACCGGAGACAGACAGGCGGCGGTTTCTTGTGAGTGTATGCGGAGCGATCTTGGCGCTAAGCACGGCCGGTGGCGTGGCCCTCCATCAGAAAGCCGTCGCGGCTCAAGCTCCAAACACGAATTCGCCAGACTCTCGTATCATCGTCCGCTACACCGACGTCCGCAAAGAAGCCGGAATCACTTTTCTGCAAGACTCCACGCAAACCGAAGAAAAATATTACTTGGAGACGATGGGTACTGGCGTCGCCTGGCTCGACTACAATCAGGATGGCTTGACGGATCTTTTCTTTGTGCAATCCGGCGAAACGGATGCTTACAAGCCTGCGCATCCCCTGCGTTCCGCGCTTTATCGCAACAATGGAGACGGAACCTTTACCGATGTCACTGAGAAAGCAGGTGTCGGGGGCGCGGGACATTACGGCCAGGGAGTTGCCGTCGGAGATTTCGACAATGATGGTTATCCCGATCTCTATGTCACCGGCTATGGGCGTGCGATTCTCTACCACAACAATGGAGACGGAACATTCACCGATATCACCGCAAAAGCCGGCGTCGCTGATGAAGGCGGATGGTCGACCAGCGCAGGATGGTTTGATTACGATAAAGATGGCTGGCTGGATCTCGTTGTCACCAACTACATCGAGTGGACACCGAAAACAAATCTGTGGTGTGGCGAACGTCGCCCTGGCTATCGTTCGTATTGCAATCCGAACAACTACAAGGGACAGAAAACAAAGCTTTACCATAACAATCACGATGGCACCTTTACGGATGTGAGCGAGGCATCCGGTGTCGGGAAACCCGAATCGAAAGGTATGGGAGTTGTCCTGGCGGATTTCAACGGCGACGGCTGGCCGGACATCGCCATCGCCAATGACACATGGCCCAATTTTCTCTTTCTCAATAAACACGATGGAACTTTTCAGGATGTTTCGCTCGTTTCCGGATTGGCTGCCAGCGAAGACGGCCGTTATGAAGCCGGCATGGGTATCGATGCCGCGGACGTGGATGGCGATGGATGGCTCGACGTTTATATTACCCACCTCGATTTCGAATTGAATCGGCTGTATCACAACAACCACGATGGAACGTTTGATGACTACACGTATCGCTCTGGGATCGGTAACAAGGCAATCCACCTGAGCGGCGTTTCCATGAAATTTCTGGATTACGACAACGACGGCTGGAACGACATCGTGCAGTTGAACGGAGCCATGCTGGACAACGTGACCCTCTACCACGGCGAAGTCAGTTACAAAGAACCTTTGTTGATGTTCCACAATTTGGGAAAAGGCCAGTTTGAAAAAGTTTCCGACAATACCCTCGGTCCAGACTTCTCGCACCCCATCGCCGGACGCGGCATCGCTACCGCTGACTACGACAACGACGGCGACATCGACATCGTCACTAACAACCGCGGCGATTATCCGGAGTTGCTGCGCAACGATGGCGGCAACCAAAATCACTGGCTGGAGGTTTTGTTGATTGGCACGCGTTCGAATCGAGATGGAATTGGCGCTTCGCTCAAACTAACCTCCGAAGGGTTTGTGCACGTAGAGCAGTCCAAAGGCGGCATGAGTTATATGTCGGCGAGCGACCCGAGGATTTTCTTCGGCCTCGGAAAACGCACTAAAATCGAATCTTTGGAAATTACTTGGCCCAGCGGCCAAATGGACAAACTGACGAATCTTCCCGTCGATCGAATCATCGCCGTAAAAGAAGGCACAGGAATCGTGCCGCGTACATTTCCAAAAATAACGTCCAAGGTCGCGAGCCGATGAAAAATCCCCTCCGGCGCCGATTTCTCGGTTCTTCTTCGGTACTCCTGGGCAGCGCGCTGTTGGATGCACTCGCCAGCCCGCTTTGGAGATGGAAAAACTCCCTGCTCCTAGAAGCAGAGGCTGCGCCGAATCCACAAGCACCAAAGCCGGGCGTTTCCGCTTCACCAGCGGCATCGCCAGTCGTATTCGTCGATGTTGCGAAGGAAGCCGGCCTGGTTTCACCAAACGTATGGGGTGGCATCGATCAAAAGAAATACATCATTGAAGCCAAGGGTAGTGGGCTGGCTTTTTTCGATTACAACCACGACGGCTGGCTGGATATTTATTTGACCAACGGAACGCGCTTCAATACCAACTGGCCGCCTGGTAAGGTTCCAACTTCCCATTTGTACAAAAACAACCGCGACGGGACTTTTACCGATGTAACGGAAAAATCCGGTCTCGCGCGCACGGGCTGGCAGACTGGCGTCTGCGTCGGCGATTACGACAACGATGGCTGGGACGATCTCTTCTGCTGCTTCTGGGGACACAACGTCCTGTTTCACAACAACGGAGACGGTACGTTCACAGACGTTACACGCAAGGCTGGCTTATACGAAGAGCAGATCCGTTGGGGGGCCGGCTGCACATGGCTCGACTACGACCGCGATGGCCACCTCGATCTTTTCGTCTGCCACTACATCAAACTCGATCCAGAAAAAACTCCTTCGCCAACGGAGCCTCCCGTTTGTCAGTGGAAAGGCATTCCCACGATGTGCGGGCCGCGTGGCCTTCCCGGAGACACTAATCTCCTGTATCACAACAACGGCGACGGAACGTTTACTGATGTCTCCGAAAAGTCCGGGATCCTGAAGCCAGGCCCGCGCTACTCCATCACGCCCGTGTCCTACGATTTCGACAATGATGGCTGGCCGGATATCTATGTGGCCGTCGATTCGCAGCCGAGTATTCTCTTTCACAACAATCACGACGGCACATTTACGGATATAGCGGTGATCGCCGGCTGTGCATATAGCGAGAATGGCCACGAGCAGTCCGGAATGGGCGTGGGCGTGGCCGATTACGACTGCGATGGCTGGTTCGACATTTTCAAAACGAATTTTGCGGATGACACTTGCAACCTCTACCACAACAATGGAGACGGCACTTTCAACGACGTTACGTTTGCCTCCGGAATCGGCGTCAACAATCAGTACGTCGCATGGGGCTGCGGCTTCCTCGATTACGACAATGATGGCTGGCAGGATCTTCTCCAGGTCAACGGCCACGTGTACCCTGAGATTGAAGGCCACGCCACCGGCCAGGCTTTCAAGAATCCGCGGCTGGTATACAAAAATCTGGGGGATGGACGGTTCAAGGACGTTTCGTCCCAGTTGGGACCCGGCATTAGCGAGCATTTCTCAAGCCGCGGCGCCGCGTTCGGCGATTATGACAACGATGGCGACATCGACGCCGTGATTTTGAATATGAACGACTTTCCTTCCCTGCTTCGCAACGACGGCGGCAACAAACAGAATTGGATCAAAATAAAATTAATCGGCACCGCGTGCAATCGGACCGCGATTGGCGCGCGCGTCCGCGTGGTAACCGGCAAACATATTCAAATGGATGAAGTTCACAGCGGAACAAGCGTCATGTCGCAAAGCGATTTGCGCCTGCACTTCGGCCTCGGAAAAGTGCAAAAAGTGGATCTCATTGAGGTGAAGTGGCCTACTACGCAGAAGCTTGAAAAATTCACTGATGTGAATGCCAATCAGATTCTTACTATTCGCGAAGGCAGCGGCATCGTCGCGGCTGCCAAACCCAAAAGCAAATAGCGAGCGCCTTGTAATTTGTTCTCTATTTTTTCTAACGAGGCGGAGTAGCGGCCGGCTGGTCTTTCAAAATAATCAGGAATTGCCTGAGTTCGCGGCGCTGGCGTTCGATTTCGGCAGCCTCTTCCTTCTCCACTTGTTCATACGCTTGAAATTCTTCTTGAGCCTTCACCTTCTCACTTGTTCGCTGATAAGCGAGACCGAGCTGGCGGTGGGCTTCGCCAAGCTGCGGATTTATTTCAATCGCTTTCTTGTAATTGCGGATGGCCTGCGCGAAATCGGCCTGCGCGACGTACACAACTCCTAGCTGAAGATAAGCTTCGTCGAGCTTGGGGTCGATAGCCACCGACTTCTCGAGCAGCGTCTCCACCTTTTTTAAATCCACAGGTTTTCCAGATCCCTTTTCGCGCTTCCAAATGCTTATCGCGTAATAGTAATTGGCAAGAGCATTCCCGGGCTGCTGCTGTACAAACCGCGCCAACTTTTGCTCGCTGCATGGCAGCGGCGCAGGCGTCGCCTTTTCAATTTTGCCGAGAAAGAGATACGGGGCTGTGTCCGTCGGCTGCAAGTCGGAGGCCGCGCAAAGACGGCGAGCCGCTTCGTCCAATGATCCATTCGAATAAAGGGCCGCGCCAAGCCCTGTCAGCATTCTTGCTGAATTCGGATGCGCGGCGGAGCCTTTAGCAAAAACCTCCGCTGCCGGTTGAGCCGCTTTGTGGAGAAGTAGCTCCGTACCCCATTCAAAATAGTTTTGCTCGCTGGGATCCATCCGGGCAGCTTTTTCATACTCTCGCACCGCATCCAAAGGGTCATTCAATCGCTCGTCAAGTTCGCCCAGCAGTCGGTGACCCTCCGCATCGTCTGCTTTCGCTAGCGCGTTCCGAATCTGCTGACGAGCTTCCGCTAAGTCGCCCTTGGCTCTGTAAGCCAAAGCCACCTCGTACTGCTCGCTCGGCCTTCTCGTGGACGCAATCTCTGGCTCGCTGGATTTCAGCGCCCGCGTTTCCTTGGCGAGCGATTCGCTGGTCTTCGAACTTGCCGCGGAGCCATGCAGTCCCAGATTGCTCCAGTCGGTAACACCTGCGACGGTAAAATTCGGTTCGTCATTGAATTCTATTCCGCCCGATGAGGCCTTAGCGGGCGGCGACGTGGATGATTCGAGCTTTAGTGATCCCACTGGACTGAGAGCCAAATCAACATGCTTCTTCTCGCTCAGCGACAATACCAGGGAGTCTACGACTGCATGGAGCCATCCTGATTTTTCCGCGACCACGGTATAAGTACCACCATGTGAAGAGAAAAGGACGAAGGTCCCGTCCGCATTTGTTTTCGTCTCGACAATCGCTGAGTTGCCTTTCTCTTCGAGCAACACAGTTGCACCCGCGATAGGCTTGCCTGCCGTGTCCCGAATTACGCCTTCGATCGTGACGGTATCCGGCGACGTGGGAGTGGGATTCTGTTCGAACGCCGCCCCGCTCGACAAACTCATCAGTGTGGCGGCCACTATTCCGAGGATCATTGCGTTTCGATTCCGGACTCTTTCGGGTGAGCGCCGCACTCGATACCCCTTTTCCTCACTGGGACCAAATCCTTTTCCCTGCGCTCAACATCACACTTATTTTTGTCACTTCCGGCCATTCTATCCCCTGCAATAGTCGCCCGCAACGAGTCTGCTCTGACATGCACTTTGACAAGCGCCTTGCGGCAAGCTGCGACCTCATGTACCCTCCCAACTTTGCGAAGCCAATTCGTAGGTTGCGTGCTTCGTGATAGGGATGGATAAGAAAAGAACCACAAGCCCCGCTTTCCGGATTCACCAGGCTTTGGTTTAGGTAAAGATTGATGACGCGAAGATCGACCATCGTTGAGCGGTTCCGAGCGCGATTTGGGTCGGATCCGCACGTGTACCGCGCCCCGGGACGCGTCAACCTGATCGGAGAACACACCGATTACAACGACGGCTTCGCCATGCCCGCAGCCATCGAGTTTTATTGTTGGGTCGCCGTCGGCCCCAGAGATGACCGCAAGCTCAAGATTTACTCCGAGGAATTCTCGGCCGCCGCCGAAGCAGATTTGGATTCCGTCGAGCAGCAACCTTCCAAGACATGGAGCGACTATCCGGTCGGGGTTGCATTGCAGCTCGAGCAGGCTGGATTCCGACTTCGCGGAGCGAATCTTCTCATTGAAAGTGAAGTCCCTATGGGCGCGGGACTTAGTTCTTCGGCAGCGATCGAGGTTGCGACCGCGCTGGCACTTGCCGGCCAGTCTGGCTTGTCTCCAGATCGCGTGCAATTAGCACAACTTTGCCAAAAGGCAGAAAACGAATTTGTTGGCGCGCGCGTCGGAATCATGGATCAGTTCGTTTCCCTACACGGGCTGGAGAACCACGCGCTGATGCTCGATTGCCGGTCGCTGACCTTCGAAACACTTCTGATTCCCGATTCCGTCAAGCTAGTGATCAGCAACACCATGGTCAAGCACGAGCTTGCCTCCAGCGAATATAATCGCCGTAGGGCAGATTGCGAAGAGGCCGTCCGCCGCCTCGTTGGTGTTTTGCCCGGAATACGCGCTCTGCGCGACGTGAGCACCGATCAGCTTGAACAGCATCGCAACGTACTCTCCGAGGTGATCTACAAGCGTGCTCTGCACATTGTCACCGAGAACGCGCGCGTGTTGGACAGCGCGGAAGCGCTACGCTCCGGCGATATCGCGCGATTTGGAATGCGCATGG
>Ga0210391_10001412_pt1 | contig 22005 bp, 16 predicted proteins | sample IncBWC12OmetaG_FD_160573 | JGI IMG/M metagenome (GOLD analysis project Ga0210391, IMG submission 160573) | Forest soil microbial communities from Barre Woods Harvard Forest LTER site, Petersham, Massachusetts, United States - Inc-BW-C-12-O ...
GGCGCATAAGTCTCCGGTAGCTGCTCATACAGGCCCGCGTGAATGCCGACCGCAACCGGTCCGGCCGGCAGCGTGCCGGCCTCCATTTCACCTTCAGCGGCGGCAGGCATCGCCAGCGGCATCGCGGCTTCGACCGTCCACAATCCGGATCCCACCGCCAGGTAGCGTGCAATCGGACCCCCGACAACGGGCAGGCGCGCCGTGTGACCGTGCGCGAACAGTTTGCCGAAACATTCCGCGAGCATGGGCTGAAGCGCGGAGCGCGGGATGCTGCGGCGGATCAACAAAATGGCCTGTCCGCCGAAGCTTTGCCGGGTGACCGATAGGGTGGGCATTGCGTGACTACCGTGGCGATTTTCTGTGCAGGATGTGACGCAGAGCAATGCCTGTCAAATCCGGCAGTTAGGGAGTGGAATTTTCCTAACGCGCTGCTCACCACGGCCCCGCTAGTCTTGGCGCGTTCGCCAAGGAGGTCGTCGTGGACGTCATATATGTTCTGGCCATTGTCGCGCTGTGCGCCGTGACGGTGTGGCTGGTCCGGGCCCTTGAGCGGCTCAGGAGCCCGGAATGATCACCATCTACATCGTCAGCGGGCTCCTGTCGCTTGCCCTGTGTGGGTACCTTCTGTACGCACTGATCAAGCCGGAGAAATTCTGATGACCACCGCAACCCTCATGCTGGTCATGGTCTATCTGGCCCTGGTGCTGCTGTGCGTCAAGCCTTTGGGCCTCTATATGGCGCAGGTGATGGCGGGCACGCCGATCTGGCCACTGCGCGTGGGCGCACCCATTGAACGCATGGCCTATCGCGCCGCCGGTGTGGATCCGGCGGTTGAGATGGATTGGAAGCGTTACGCGGTGGCACTGCTGGTGTTCAACACCCTGGGCGCACTGGTGGTGTACGCACTGCAGCGCCTGCAGCTGTGGTTGCCGCTGAATCCCCAGGGCTTCGCCAATGTCTCCCCGGACTCTTCCTTCAATACTGCGCTGAGCTTCATCACCAACACCAACTGGCAGGGGTACTCGGGCGAATCGACCATGAGCTATCTGACCCAGATGGCGGGCTTGGCGGTGCAGAATTTCATGTCGGCCGCCACCGGCATCGTGGTGGCGTTTGCTTTGATTCGCGGGTTGGCGCGGCACAGCTGCGCCACCATCGGCAATTTCTGGGTGGATCTCACCCGCACCACGCTGTACGTGCTGCTGCCGATTGCCGCGGTGCTGGCACTTGCGCTGGCTTCGCAGGGTGTGGTGCAGAACTTCAGTGCCTACCAGGATGTGACCACTGTCGAGGCGCTGACCTATCAACAGCCCAAGGTGGACGCCCAGGGCAATCCGGTGAAGGACAAGGCCGGCAATCCCGTGCAGGAGAGCGTCACCACCCACACGCAGACACTGCCGATGGGTCCCGTCGCCTCCCAGGAAGCCATCAAGGAGCTGGGCACCAATGGTGGCGGCTTCATGAATGCGAACTCCGCCCATCCCTTTGAGAATCCCAGCACGCTCACGAACTTCCTGGAGATGCTCGCGATCCTGCTGATTCCCGGTGCCCTGACCTACACCTTCGGGCGTAGCGTGGGGGACACCCGCCAGGGTTGGGCGGTGCTGGCGGCAATGGTCATCCTGCTGGTGCCGCTGGTGGGGCTGGCCGAATACTCTGAGCAGGCCGGCAATCCGCTCATCGCCCACCTGGGCGTCGACCAGGCCGCCAGCGCGGTGCAATCCGGCGGCAACATGGAGGGCAAGGAAACCCGCTTCGGCATCGGCGCCTCGGGCCTGTTCGCCTCCATTGCCACCGCGACCTCCACCGGTGCGGTCAATTCCATGCACGACTCCTTCACCCCCTTGGGCGGCTTCGTGCCGCTGTTCCTGATGCAGCTGGGTGAGGTGGTGTTCGGAGGCGTGGGAACGGGGCTGTACTCCATTCTGGTATTCGCCATCGTGGGGGTATTCATCGCCGGGCTGATGATCGGTCGCACCCCCGAATACCTGGGCAAGAAAATCGAGGCCTTTGAGATGAAGATGACCTCCATCGCCATCCTGGTCATGCCGGCCCTGGTGCTGGTGGGCACCGCGGTCGCCGTCACGGTGAGCGCGGGCCAGGCCGGGGTTGCCAATCCCGGCGCCCATGGGTTTTCGGAAATTCTCTACGCCTTCACCTCGGCATCGAACAACAATGGCAGCGCGTTCGCGGGAATATCGGCCAATACGCCGTTCTACAACGTGTCGCTGGGTCTGGCGATCTGGTTCGGACGCTTCTGGCCGATCGTTGCAGTACTGGCCGTGGCCGGTTCACTGGCCGCCAAGAAACGGGTGCCGGTGACTTCCGGAACCATGCCCACGCATGGGGCGACATTCGTCGTGCTGCTGATCGGCACCATCCTCCTGGTCGGTGCCCTGACTTTCGTGCCGGCGCTGGCGCTGGGACCGGTGGTTGAGCATCTGATGCTCTGGCATTGACCCATTGAAGGCAACATCATGACGCATCCAAAACTGTCCATGTTCGATCGCTCATTGCTGGCGCCGGCGATCGCGGAGAGCTTCGCGAAGCTTGATCCGCGCGTGCAGTGGCGCAATCCGGTGATGTTCGTGGTCTACATCGGCGCCATCCTGACCACGGTGCTGGGCGTGCAGGCTTTGGCCGGCCCCGGAGAGGCGCCGGCCTGGTTCATCATCAATGTCGCCATCTGGCTGTGGTTCACGCTGCTGTTCGCGAACTTCGCCGAGGCGCTGGCCGAGGGACGCAGCAAGGCGCAGGCCGCGGCGCTGCGCGGGCTCAAGCAGTCTGCGTTGGCCAAGAAGCTCGCGGATGCCGCAGACCGGACCCGCCATACTTCAGTTCCGGCCACCCAATTGCGCCGCGGCGATGTGGTGCTCATCGAGGCCGGTGATTACATCCCGGCGGACGGCGAGGTCATCGAGGGCGCGGCGTCGGTGGATGAAAGTGCCATCACCGGTGAGTCGGCGCCGGTGATACGCGAATCCGGCGGCGATTTCTCCGCGGTCACGGGCGGTACGCGCGTGCTGTCTGACTGGATCATTGTCAAAGTGACGGTCAACCCAGGTGAAACCTTCATCGATCGCATGATTGCGATGGTCGAGAGCGCCAAGCGCCAGAAGACGCCGAACGAGATCGCGCTGACCATCCTGCTGGTGGCCCTGACGCTGGTGTTTCTGTTTGCCACGGCCACCTTGCTGCCGTATTCGCTGTATAGCGTCGCGGTCGCAAAGCTCGGCACCCCGGTCACCATCACGGCACTGGTGGCCTTGCTGGTATGCCTGATCCCGACCACGATCGGGGCACTGCTGTCCGCCATTGGCGTGGCCGGCATGAGCCGCATGATGCAGGCGAATGTGATTGCCACCTCCGGGCGGGCGGTGGAAGCCGCCGGCGATGTGGATGTGCTGCTGCTGGATAAGACCGGCACCATCACCTTGGGCAACCGCCAGGCCGCGGCGTTCATGCCGGCGGCCGGGGTGACCGAGGAAGAGCTGGCCAGTGCCGCGCAGCTGGCCTCACTGGCCGATGAGACTCCCGAAGGTCGCAGTATCGTGGTGCTGGCCAAACAGCGCTTCCAGCTGCGCGAGCGCGATCTGGGCGCACTGGGGGCGACGTTCGTGGCCTTCTCGGCCCACACGCGCATGAGCGGGGTGGACATCGGCACACGCCAGATCCGCAAGGGCGCGGCGGATGCCATCATGAAACTGGTGGAGGCCAGCGGCAGCGTGTTCCCCAAGGGCATCTCCGGCGCGGTTCAGGAAGTGGCGCGCCGTGGCAGTACCCCGCTGTTGGTGGCCGATGGCGGGCGCGTGCTGGGCATCATCGAGCTCAAGGACATCGTCAAGGGCGGCATCAAGGAGCGCTTCGGTGAACTGCGCCGGATGGGCATCAAGACCATCATGATCACCGGCGACAACAAACTCACCGCGGCCGCCATTGCCGCCGAGGCCGGTGTGGACGACTTCCTGGCCGAGGCGACCCCGGAGGCCAAGCTGCGTCTGATCCGTGATCACCAGTCCGAAGGACGCCTGGTGGCCATGACCGGCGATGGCACCAACGATGCGCCGGCGCTGGCGCAGGCCGATGTCGCGTTGGCGATGAACACCGGAACCCAGGCCGCGAAGGAAGCGGGCAACATGGTGGACCTGGACTCCAATCCCACCAAGCTCATCGAAGTGGTGGAGACCGGCAAGCAGATGCTCATGACCCGCGGGTCGTTGACCACCTTCAGCATCGCCAATGACGTGGCCAAGTACTTCGCCATCATTCCGGCCGCCTTCGCCAGTACCTATCCGCAGTTGAATGCCTTGAACGTCATGCACCTGGCCAGCCCGTTCTCGGCCATTTTGTCGGCGGTGATCTTCAATGCGCTGATCATCATTTTCCTGATTCCCCTGGCGCTCAAGGGCGTCAAATATCGCGCCCTGGGTGCTGCGGTGCTGCTGCGTCGTAACCTCCTGGTCTACGGCCTGGGCGGCATCCTGGTGCCATTCGTCGGCATCAAGATCATCGATGTGGGCCTCACGCTGGTCCACCTGACTTAGAGGTCAATGTCATGAGTTCATCCTTGCGTCCCGCGCTGGTCCTGATGCTGTTCTTCACCGTACTCACCGGCATCCTGTATCCGCTGGTCATCACCGGCATCTCGCACACGGCATTCCCGCAGGCGGCCTCGGGCAGCCTGGTGATGCGTAACGGCAAACCCATCGGTTCAATCCTGATCGGTCAGAACTTCAGTGACCCGAAGTATTTCTGGGGCCGCCCCTCGGCCACTACGCCCCAGCCCTATGCCGGTACGGCCTCCACCGGCTCGAACCTAGGACCGCTCAACCCGGCTTTGACCGATGGCATCAAGGCGCATATCCAGGCGCTGCAGTCCGCGGATCCGGGCAACAAAGCATCGGTCCCGGTGGATCTGGTGACGGCCTCGGCCAGCGGCCTGGACCCGGAGGAGAGCGTTGCTGCGGCGCTCTACCAGGCGCCGCGGGTGGCGCGTGTGCGCGGGGTGGATCTGCAGATGCTGCGCGCCCTGATATCCGCTCAGGTGCACGGTCGTTGGCTGGGGGTGTTCGGCGAACCGCGGGTCAATGTGCTGGCGCTGAATCTCGCGCTGGATGATCTCGCGCCCGGCTCGGGCAGCAGGTAGCCTTGGGTACATGGTGGACCGACCCGATCCGGATCAGCTGCTGGAACATGTCCAGGCCGAGGAAGCGCGCGCCAGCCGCGGCCACCTGAGGATTTTCTTCGGCGCCTCCGCCGGGGTAGGCAAGACCTACGCCATGCTCGAGGCGGCGCGCGCGGTGCGGGCCACCGGCACCGATGTGGTCCTGGGATATATCGAGCCGCATGGACGCATTGAAACCGAGCGGCTGACCGAGGGCTTCCCGCGTCTGCCGACGCTGACGGTGCGCTACCGGGATCTGGTGCGGGCGGAATTTGATCTGGATGCGGCGCTGGCGCGCCATCCGGCCATTTTGCTGGTGGATGAGCTGGCGCATTCGAATCTGGTCGGTGGTGAACCGGCACTGCGGCATCCCAAGCGCTGGCAGGATGTGGAGGAGCTGCTCGAGGCCGGCATTGATGTGTGGACCACCGTCAATGTCCAGCACCTGGAGAGCCTCAATGACCTGATCGTGCAGACCACCGGAGTGCAGCAGCGCGAGACCCTGCCGGATCATGTGTTCGACAAGGCCGACGAGGTCGAACTCATCGACCTGCCCCCGGATGACCTGCTGGCGCGCTTGCGTGCCGGCAAGATCTATCTCCAGGCCGATGCCGCCAATGCCGTGGAGCGCTTCTTCCGCAAGCCCAATCTCATGGCGCTGCGCGAGATCGCCCTGCGCCGGGTCGCCGACCGGGTCGAGGCGGCGGCGCGGGACTCGGTCGCCAGCGATCGCGCGCCGCGTTCCAGGCTGGCGAGTGATCGGGTGCTGGTGGCGACCGGACCGGATGCCCAGTCAGAACAGCTGATCCGGGTCGGCAAACGACTGGCGGATGCGCTGGATGCGGACTGGACGGTGGTGTACGTGGAGACGCCGGCCCTGCTCAAACTCTCCGAGGCGCAGCGCAACCGACGCATTGAACTGCTGCGGCTCGGGGAGTCCCTGGGTGCCGAGACCGTCACACTGGATGGACCCACCGCCCTCGAGGCGCTGCTGGAATACGCATCGACCCGCCACGTCACCCGCATCATCGTCGGCGCCCCGAAGCGTTTCGGATGGCGGGGGCTGCTACGGCCCTCCACGGCGACCGAACTGGCGCGCAGGGCCCGCGGCTTTGATGTCATTACGGTGGCGGCGCCGGAAACCGCCACCGTCGCGGCGGCGCGTGCCCCGGGCGGAGCGCAGCGTCTGGCCTCCCCGGTGCGCTGGAGCCGCTACGTCTGGGCGGTGGCGCTCACCGTCATCTGCACGCTGCTGGCCTTCGCGGGCTTTCCACACCTGGATATCGTCAATCTGGTGATGGTGTACCTGCTGGGGGTGACCATCGCCGGTCTGCGGCTCGGGCGCGGGCCCTCCGTGCTCACTTCAATTCTCAGTGTCGCCTCGTTCGACTATTTTTTCGTGCCACCGCGCTTCAATTTCGCGGTCTCCGATGCGCAATACCTGATCACCTTCGGCGTGATGCTGCTGATCTCGCTGGTCATCGCCACGCTCATGGCCAGCGTGCGCCAGCAGACCCGGGTCTCCGGCGCCCGTGAGCGACGCACGGCATTGCTGTACGCCATGAGCCGGGAACTGGCGACCACGCGCGGCACGGCGAACATGTGTCGCGTCGCGGTCCGTCATGTGGCCGAGGTCTTTCGCTGCCAGGCCGTGGTGCTGCTGCCGGATGCCGCCGGGCGGCTGCACTATCCCTCGGATCCGCCGGGGGAGACCTCGCTGCGGGGCGCGGATCTGGCGGTCGCGCAGTGGGTGGCGGACCATGGGCGCCAGGCCGGATTGGGCACTGACACGCTGCCGGCCGCTACCGCACTGTATGTGCCCTTGGGCGATGCAGAGCGTTCGCTCGGCGTACTGGCGGTGCTGCCGGAGAACCGCCGACGCGTCATGCTGCCCGAGCAGCGCCACCTGCTGGAGACCTTTGCGGGCCAGACGGGGCTGGCCCTGGAGCGCGCGCTGCTGGCCGAACAGGCCGAAACGGCGCGGATTTCCGCCGAAGGCGAAAGTCTGCGCAACACGCTGCTGGCCTCAATCTCGCACGACCTGCGCACGCCGCTGGCGGTGATGGCCGGGGCCGGCAGCACGCTCGCGGAACACGGCGACTCGCTGGATGCGGCCACCCGCGCCACCCTGGCCCGTTCCATCGAGACCAAGGCGCGGGAAATGTCCGAGTTGATATCCAATGTCCTGGACCTGATGCGCTTCGAATCGGGGCAGATCCAGCTGCGCAATGACTGGCAGGCCCTGGATGACCTGGTGGAGTCCTCACTGCGACGGCTGGAGGAGCCCCTGTCGCGCTACACCGTGGAGCTGCACCTGCCGGCGGATCTGCCGCCGGTGTACGTGGACGCCAGTCTCATCACCCAGGTGTTCACCAATCTGCTGGACAACATCGTCAAGTACACTCCGCCGGGAACTCATATCCGGATCGCCGCCGCCGTGGATGATGGCGGCCGAGGGCTGCCGGGCTCGAAGGTGCGGGTCACGGTGGAAGACAATGGACCGGGGCTACCGGCCGGGGATCCGGCGCGGCTGTTCGAGAAATTCCAGCGCGGCACGGGCGAGGGCACCATCGTCGGCGTGGGCCTTGGGCTGGCGATCTGCCGCGCCATCATCCGTGCTCATGGCGGGGAGATCGAGGCACAGTCGCGCATCAGCGGCGGTGCCAGGATCCAGCTGACGCTGCCCACCGTGGAGCCGCCGTGACCCAGGCGATGCACCAGATCCTGGTCATCGAGGACGACTCCTCGATCCGTGAAGTCCTGCAGGCGCTGCTGGGCTCAGTGGGCTTCAGGGTGGTGGAAGCGGCGACGGCCGCGCGTGCCGATGTGGAAGCACGCGCCCACCGACCCGACCTGCTGCTGGTGGATCTGGGCCTGCCCGATGGCGATGGCCTGACCGTGATCCGTGGCGTGCGCAGCTGGTCGCCGGTGCCCATCATCGTGCTGTCGGCGCGCACCATGGAGCAGCAGAAGATCGCGGCGCTGGATGCCGGCGCCGATGACTACGTCACCAAGCCCTTCAGCGCAGCCGAACTGCTGGCGCGGGTACGCGCCGCACTGCGGCGCAATGTGCGCGCCAATGATCAGGCACCGGTGCTGTCATTTGGGCCCATCAGGGTGGACTTGCACCGGCGCGAAGCGCTGGGGCCCGCCGGTCCCGTGCATCTGACGCCGCTGGAGTATCGGGTGCTCGAGTGCATGGCCCGGCACAGCGGCATGATCGTGATGCAATCCCAGCTGCTGCGCGAAGTGTGGGGCCCGGGACATCTCGAGGACAGCCGCGGCCTGCGGGTGTGCATCAGGAATCTGCGCGGCAAGCTCGAGCCGCTGCCGCATCGTCCCCAGTACCTGGTGACCGAGGCGGGCTTAGGCTACCGGCTGCGGCAGGACTAGGTCTTCAGGGCATCGGCTGCGCCCAGCTGCTGCAATCGAGCGCTCAGGAATTCACGCAGGGGCGGCAGCAGGGCGATGAACTCATCCACAATCGCGCCCGAGGTCACCGCGTCGCCCTCTCGGGCCGCCGCCTCGAAACGCCTGGCGCATTCACACAGGGCCGTGGCGTCCATATAGAACGCCGCGCCGCGAATGAAATGCACCAGCGCCGCGGCCTGTTGCAGCTCGCCCGCCTCAAGCTGTGCGCGAAGCGTTTGCGCAGCCTCGCGGGTATCGCGCAGGAAATCATTGAGCAGGCGTTGCAGACGCACGGGGTCCTGGCCCAGTCGCCGCAACGAAAACCCGCCGGCAGGTTCCAGGACCTGCATCAGCGTGGCATAGAGCGCGGCCTCGTCGATGGGCTTGGTCAGATGGGCGTTCATGCCCGCGGCCAGCGTCGCGGCGCGTTCCTCCACGATCACCTGGGCGGTGACGGCAATGATGGGCAGCCGCGCGAGGTGCGGCTGCGCCCGGATCTGACGGGCGGCGCTCAGGCCGTCCAGGCCCGCCATGTGCACATCCATGAGCACCACGTCATAGTGCTGCTCGCTGAGCTTGCGCAGCGCTTCGAACCCGTCGGCGGCGCTGTCCACCTTCATGTCCACCGCCAGCAGCAGGTCGGTGGCGACTTCACGGTTCAGGGCATTGTCATCGACAATGAGCACCCGGCGCTGGGCCAGTGTCTGGGCGGCCTCCGGCGGGATGCGCAGGCCGCGTCCCGGGGTGGCGGAGGGGGGAATCGCGACATGGTCCTGGCGTGACAGGGCCACATCGACGGTGAAGTGGAAGGTACTGCCGCGACCGGGTTCACCTTCGGCCCAGATTTTTCCCCCCATCAGCTCCACCAGCCGGCGGGAGATGGCGAGCCCAAGACCGGTGCCGCCATAGGTGCGCGAGATATGCGGCCCAAGCTGGGTGAAGGCACGGAACAGGCCACTGATCTGTCCGGGCTCAAGTCCAATGCCCGTGTCCTTCACGGAGAACTGCAGCGTGACGCGCCCGGTCAGTTGCTGCACGGTGCTGACGCTGACGCGCACTTCGCCGCGGGCGGTGAATTTCACGGCATTGCTGAGCAGGTTGATCAGCACCTGTCCCAGCCGCAAGGGGTCGCCGCGCAGATTGCGCGGTACCGAATCCGCCACGGCGTAGATGATCTGCAGTCCCTTTTCCTCGGCTTTCAGGGCCGTCACGTCGCTGACCGAGTCCAGCACCATATCAAGATGAAATTCGGTGTCCTCCAGCGCCAGGCCGCCGGCTTCGATCTTGGAGAAGTCCAGCACGTCATTGATGATGCTCAGCAGCGAGCGTGCCGCCGAGTCGATCTTCTCCAGGTAGTTGCGCTGACGCGCGCTCAGTTCCGTGCTCAGCGCCAGCCGCGTCATGCCGATGACCGTGTTCATGGGGGTGCGGATTTCATGGCTCATGGCCGCCAGGAACTCACCCTTGGCGCGTTCGGCGGCTTCGGCCTTGTCACGCGCGTTGCGCAGCGCCTCGGCCGCCTGGCGCAGCGCTTCGTAGCTGCGCAGCAATTCCTCTTCGGCCAGCTTGCGCGCCGTGATGTCGGTCTGCGTGGCGATGACGCGCACCGCACCGCCGCCGGCATCGCGTTCAATGACCTTGCCGCGAATCAGGATCCAGCGCCACGAGCCCATGCGGGTGCGCATGCGCTGTTCGGCAGCGAAATCTGCGGACTTGCCCTGCAGGTTGTCCTGGATGCCCTGCCAGGTTGCCGACTGGTGGGCGGGATGGATCTTGTCGGTCCAGTCCTTGATCGAGTCGCCGAAATCCTCATCGGCATAGCCTAAGGTGGCCTTGCACTGCCGTGAATAGAACACCTTGCCGCTGCTGACGTCCCAGTCCCAGATGCCATCTCCGGCGCTGTCCACCGCGAACTGCCAGCGCGCCTCGCTGTCACGCAGCGCCGCCTCGGCCTGCTTCATCGCGGTGATATTGCGCGCGATGCCGATCAGACCGATGATCTTTCCGTCCTCATCCCGCTGGGCACTGCGGGTGGTGAGGAAGGTGCGTTGTTCGCCCTGGGCCGGAATGATCTCCTCGAGGGTCGTTGCCACGCCGGTGGTGAGCACGGCCACCTCGCGTTGCCGCAGCATCCTGCCCAGTTCGGGCCCAAAGACATCATCGGCGGTCTTGCCCACCACCTCGGCCGGATCACGGTTGGTGAAGGTGGCCGCCGCGCGGTTGAACAACAGAAAGGTGCCCTCGGTGTCCTTGAGGAAGATGGCATCGGTGGCGCCATCAACCACCGCCTGCAGCAGTTTGGTGGAGCGGCGCAGCTGCTGGGTGCGTTCGATGACCCGTGTCTCCAGCGCGGCGCTCGGACCTTGGTTGTCGGGACGCAGCAAGGACAGCTGCCCCTCGATGAGTTTGCGGACATTGGCCACGAGTCGCCGCTGCGGATCGCTGAAGCGCCGCGGCTGGCGATCCAGGACGCAAACGGTGCCGAACACCTGTCCGTTGGGCAGCATGAGCGGGTATCCCAGGTAGGCCAGCAGCCCGAACTTCATGTCGGGGTTGCTGCGCCAGCGCGCGCTCAGCCGGGCATCGGCAACCTCCAGCGGTTCGCGCTCGCGGGTGACTGATTCGCAGTACAGCCCGGAGTCCAGCAGATGTTCGGACTCGCCGGGTTTGTAGGGGTTGGCGGGCGTGTTGCTGCTGATAAAGACTTCGATCCGCAGCCCCACGATGCGCATGACCAGCGCCACCGGCACCTCGAGGATTTCGGCGGTGGAATCCACCGCTGCCTGCCAGCCCTTGAGCAGTTCCTCGGGCACCGGCAGCGGCTCGCTGCTGTTCAGGTCACTGTCATTCGCGCTCATGGTTCCTTAGAATAGGGTACTTCATGATTAAGTGCGGCATTTGGGCGGCGCTGCTGTGCGCGGTGGTTCCGATCACGGCCGGGGCCCATGCGCATCTCACCAGTTCCATCCCTGCCGAGGGCAGTACCGTGACCGGTTCCCCCCGCCAGGTAGTGCTGGGGTTTTCCGAAAGCGCGCGCCTGGCCGTCCTGACCCTGACTCGCGGCGCGGATACCCCGGTGAAGGTCGGGCCCCTGCCGCAGCAGGCGGCGCAGCGTTTGACCATTGCGCTGCCGACCCTGAGTCCGGGCACCTGGTCCCTGGGCTGGCGGGCCATTGCCGAAGACGGCCATGTCACCTCCGGCACGGTCCATTTCACCGTGGCGGCCGGCAGCCATTAGTCGCGGCCACAGCCTTGGTTGATGCGGTCGCGGTATTCGCCCGGGCGCTGAGCTTCATCGCGCTGTTCCAAGCGGTCGGTGGCGCGCTGTTCCTGATGCTGTTCGGTACGCGGGTGGCCGTGGGCAGAGCGCCCATGGCGCGCATGGCGCGCCTCGCCACGGTCGGCGCCGCGCTGCTGCTGGTGCTGCAGTTTGCCCTTCAGGGTGCGCGTCTGGCGGGTGATTTCACCGGGGTCTGGGACCGGCCGCTGCAGCAGGTGTTGTGGCAGAGCGCCCCGGGCACGGCGCTGCGACTGCAGCTGACGGGTCTGCTGCTGGTCCTGGTCGGGCTCAACTGGTCACGCTCCCTTGGCGCTCTGGGCATCCTGCTGGTGCTGGCGGCCTTCACCACCCTGGGACATACCGTCGATCATGCGCACCGGGTGGTCCTGGCGGGGCTGCTGGCCATACACCTGTTCAGCGTCGCCTTCTGGTTCGGTGCGCTGTGGCCGCTGCGCCAGGCCGTGACGCTCGAGGCGCCGCAAAAGGCTGCCGCGCTGCTGGGGCAATTTTCAAGGCTCGCGATTTGGATCGTGCCCGCACTGCTGCTGGCCGGCGTCACGCTGATGGTGCTGCTGATACCTGGCATCGGGATTTTCGCCCAGCCCTATGGGCAGCTGCTGCTTGCGAAAATTCTCGGCTTCGCTGCTCTGATGTATTTCGCGGCGCTGAACAAGCTGCGGCTGACGCCGGCGCTGGGGCGCGAGGCCGCCGGCGCCGCGCAGCGCCTGCGGCGCTCGTTGCTGCTGGAGTACCTGCTCAGCGGCGCCGTTCTCATCATCACGGCGTTCATGACCGGCTTATACTCACCGGACTGAGGAGAAAACGTGCGCACAGAAGCAGCGATCTCGCGCGCTGGCGTGAGTGTGCCGGTGCTGGAGCCGGTGGACCTGGAAGCGCCGCGGGCCGGTGAGGTGCTGATCCGCATCATCGCCAGCGGCATCTGCCACACGGATCTGGGTGTGCATGCCGGACGCGGTCCCGGCACACCGCTGCCTGCAGTGCTGGGGCATGAAGGCGCGGGCGTGGTAGCCGACATCGGCCCCGGAGTCACGACCCTGGCGGTCGGAGATCATGTGGTGCTGAGCGGTTCCTCCTGTGGGCAATGCCCCAGCTGCCGGCGCAATTTCCCCAGCTATTGCCGCGAAGCCATGCCGCGCAACTTCGGCGCCCAGCGCATGGATGGCAGCAGTGCGCTGAGTCAGAACGGTGGCCGTCTCGGAGGCCACTTCTTCGGCCAGTCATCCTTCGCGCGCCACGCCCTCGCCAACGAGCGCACCGCCGTCAAGGTCGCTGCCGACCTGCCTCTGGAGCGGCTCGGTCCTTTGGGTTGCGGTGTCATCACCGGTGCGGGCGCCATACTCTTTTCGCTGGGTGTGACGGCCGGCCAGTCGGTCGCCGTCTTTGGCACCGGCGGTGTGGGGCTGTCGGCGGTGATGGCGGCGCGACTGGTCGGTGCCCGTGACATCATTGCCATCGACCGGATCACCTCGCGGCTGCAACTCGCGCGCGAACTGGGCGCGACCCATACCCTCGATGCCGCGGCGCCGGACATCGCGCAGCAGATCATCGAGATCACCCGCGGTGGTGTCGACCGCAGCCTCAATACCACGCGCGCCCCGGCGGTCTTCACCACCGCCATGCAGTGTCTGGCGATGCAGGGCGTTGCCGGGTTCGTGGCGGCGCCCGGGGGTGAGTGGCAGCCGGCCATGTTTCCCATGCTGGCCGGCGGCCGGCGGCTGCAGGGCATCCTGGGCGGGGATGCGGCGCCCCAAAGCGTCATACCGGTGCTGATCGACTACCATCGGCAGGGCCGGCTGCCCTTTGACCGCTTGCTGCGCTTCTATGACTTCGAAGACATCGGCGCGGCCTTCCAGGACATGGAGCATGGCGAGGTCATCAAGCCGGTACTGCGCATGAGCGCCTAAGCCGGCGCGATTGCGCTGATCTCCGAGTCATCCTTGAGACCGACGCCACTGGCACCGGCGCGCCGCGCCGCCCGCATCAGCCATGCGGCGCGCGCCGCGGCCTCCTCATAGGACAGCCCCTGGGGCGGGCGTATGTTGGATAGGCAGTTGCGCTCGTGGTCGCGTCGACCCGGTGCAGGCTTCCAGGTGAGATAGATGCCCAAGCTGTCCGGCGCCGAAAGCCCGGGCCGCTCGCCAATGAGAATGACGGAAAGGCCTGCGTTCAGGCGCGCGCCAAGGTCATCGCCCAAGGCCACCCGGGCCTGGGTCGCGATGATCAGCGGGGCGCTGTGCCAATCCGGCAGCGCGCGCAGCAGGGCGCGCAGCGTCGGCGCCCCATGCGCCTGCACCGCCCGGGCCGACAGGCCATCGCCCAGGATGAACACGACGTCAAAGGGTCCGGGCGGCAGCATCCCGGTGCACTCGGGAGCCACACTGCGGCCCAGGTCCGGGCGCTGCAGATAGGTGCCCCGGTCGCGCGCCTGACTGTGGACCCGGAGCACCTGCGCCGGCGCCAGGTCCGCCGCCAGTTGCTCCCCATTCAATGCCTCATGGACGGCATCGCGCGCCCGCGCATGATCGAGCTGGAAATCAAGCAAGGCCGCGGTCGGCAGTCCTGCGCCCGCATGGCCCAGGGCCACGCGCGCCGGGGTCCGGCTGCGCAGCGCCGCCAACAGGTCCTGGTGCCTGGGAGCCGGAGGCTTCATGGGCCCGACGCGGATGCGAAGGCCAGCAGGCGTTGCGAGGCGGCCGCGAGCGCCTCGGGCTCGCGGATCCAGCCGCGTTCATCGCTGATGCCCATGTCGCTGAGCCATTGCTCGAACTGCGGTGCGGGGCGCAATCCCAGGATGCGGCGCAGATACTGGGCATCATGAAAACTGGTGCTCTGGTAGTTGAGCATCACATCATCCGCTCCCGGCACACCCATCACGAAGTTGACGCCGGCCACGCCGAGCACTGTCAGCAGGGTATCCATGTCGTCCTGGTCTGCCTCGCTGTGATTGGTGTAGCAGACATCCACGCCCATGGGCAGTCCCAGCAGCTTGCCGCAGAAGTGGTCCTCCAGCGCCGCGCGCGTGATCTGCTTGCCGTCATACAGATACTCAGGACCGATGAACCCGACCACCGAATTCACCAGCAGCGGTGAAAATGCCCGGGCCACCGCATAGGCCCTGGCTTCCAGGGTCTGCTGGTCCACCCCATGATGGGCCTGCGCCGACAGGGCCGAACCCTGGCCGGTTTCGAAGTACATGAGGTTTGCGCCGACGGTGCCGCGCTTCAGGGACTGGCCCGCGGCGTGCGCTTCCTGCAACAGAGCGAGACTGACCCCGAAACTCTCATTGGCGGCCTGGGTGCCGGCCACCGACTGGAATATCAGATCCACCGGCGCACCGCGCTCGATCACCTTGAGCGTATTGGTGACATGCGCGAGCACACAGCTTTGGGTGGGAATGGCGAAGCGCTGGCGCAGGTCCTCGATCAGCTGCAGCAGGCGCATCTGCACGGCAAGACTGTCCGAGGCCGGATTGATGCCGATGACCGCATCGCCGCAGCCATTGAGCAATCCGTCGATGATGGAAGCGGTAATGCCCTCACTGTCATCGGTGGGGTGATTGGGCTGCAGCCGCACCGCGAGCCGGCCCGAGAGGCCCAGGGTGGAACGGAAGGCGGTCGGCACTTCGCATTTGCGGGCGATGCTGATCAGGTCCTGATTGCGCATCAGTTTGCACACCGCGGCCACCATCTCCGGTGTCAGGCCGGGCGCCAGGCCTCGCAGCCGCTGCGCTGTCGCGGCATCCCCGAGCAGCCAATCCCTGAACTCGCCCACCGTCAGGGATGCAATCGGTGCAAAGGCCATGGCATCATGTGAGTCGAGGATGAGCCGCGTCACCTCATCGGACTCATACGGGACCAGGGCTTCATTGAGCAGCTGTCGCAGCGGCAGGTCCGAGAGGATATACCGTGCCGCCATGCGTTCTTCCATGCTGGCGGCCGCAATGCCAGCGAGGGCGTCGCCGGAGCGCAGCGGGGAGGCCGCCGCGAACACCGCCCGCAGGTCCTCGAAGCGGTGAACCGATCCGCCAAGGGTCATGGAGTAGGGCACATCGCCTCAGGCTGGCCGGCCAATGGGTATTTTAACGGAATCACGTCGGGTTTTCGCGACGGCCGGTGGGGTCTTATGCCCGCCGCCGCGCATGTATGCTGGTGCACTTGAAACCCAGTGCAGCGAGTAACGGTTTGATGAAGTGGTTCTGGAGCCGCGAGGCGCCAGCCGCGGGCGTGACCGTCCGTCGGCTGACGGCGAGCCTGGATGATCCGGCAAAGTTCGCGCGGCTGCTGCGCGAGTTGCCGGAGTCCGAGGAACTGCGCCCGCGTCTGTCGGCCAGCTTCTATGCCCGCGCCTGGGATGCGGCCACGGCGCGCGACCTGTGGATCGTGAGCGATGGGGCGCGGGTGGAGTGCTATGTCCTGGCGGGCCTGAAGTTGGAGCAGGCAGCCACCGTGCGGGTGCGCTGGGACAAGCGCCGCGACACCACTGCGCTGACGGTGGAAACCCTGGCGGACTGCGTGGCCAAGGTGACCCAGGGCAGCGTCACGCTGCAGGAAGACTAGCGGCTCCTCCGCCTGAGGCTTTGGCATAATGAAGGATCGCGCCGCAGAAGCGCGCCGGTCGCCGTGCAGAACAAGGGGGCGCAGTGGGCCAGAGCATCCGCATCGATGATCTCGTGGATGGCCAGAAGTTTCGTGGGTTCAATGTCAACCTGCTGTTCTGGTCATTTCTGGCCATGTTCGCCGATGGCTACGACATCAGTGTCATGCCCTTCGCGATGCCGACGCTCTCGAAGGTGTGGCAGGTGGACGCGGGCCTGCAAGGTTGGGTGCTCACGGTCAGCCTGATCGGCGTACTGGCCGGCTCGCCGCTGCTGGGCTATGTGGGGGACCGTTACGGTCGCCGCACGGCGATCCTCCTTGGCAGTGTCATCTACGGCGTGACTACGCTTGCCGTGATCTGGGAGCACAGCTTCTGGGCCACCATCGCGCTGCGCTTCTGCACCGGCATCGGCATCGGCGGCCTGATGCCCAATACGATTGCCCTGAATTCTGAACTCTCGCCGAAGCGCCTGCGCGCCACGCTGGTGGTTCTGATGTTCACGGGCATTACCCTGGGCAGCAGTGCGCCGGGGTTCATCTCCGCCTGGATGGTGCCGACCTTCGGCTGGCGGGTGTTGTTCCTGGTCGGCGGCGCCGTGCCGCTGCTGGTGGCCGGTTGTCTGTACTTTGCCTTGCCGGAGTCCGTGAAATTTCTGGCCGGCCGTCCCGAGCGGCGTGCGGAGCTTCTGGCAACCGCCCGTCGCATGCGCAAGGACCTGGTGCTTGACGATACCTCGCACTTGGAACTCACGGCGACGGCACAGCCCCCTGCCGGCCTGCTCAGCATGCGCGAGATATTCGGGCCCGGGTTCCGTGCCATCACGCCGCTGTTGTGGATGTGCTTCATCACCACGTTGATGGCGAACTATTTCCTGAACTCCTGGATGCCGCAGCTGTTCAACAATGCGGGTCTGACGCCGCAACAGGCGGCACTTGCCTCCAGTCTCTACCACATCGGTGGCACCGTCGGGGGCCTGCTGATCAGCGTATTGCTGGACCGCTTTGGCTTTGTGGTCATTGCGCTGTTGTTCGTGTGCGCGGCGCCGGCCATCGCGGCAATCGGTGGCAGCAGCATGTCCTATGCGGCGCTCACGCCGCTGGCAGCCATCGCCGGATTTTCGGTTCTGGGCGCGCAGTTCGGCAACAACGCGGCGGCCGGCTTGCTTTATCCGACGCAGTTTCGCTCCAAGGGAGTGGGTTGGGCATTGGGCGTCGGACGTTTTGGCGCCATCGTGGGTCCTCTGCTGGGCGGGTACCTGATCAAGATGCATCTGCCGATCCGTGAGCTGTTTCTGGCCGCCTCGGCGCCCATGTGGATCGGCGGGGTGGCCGCGCTGGTGCTGGTGCGCCTGTGCTATGTGCGCCTGGGCAGGCTGCAATTAAGCGATGTACCCGTGCAGCGTTAGCGGTTACCCGCTGCCGCCTTGCGAAAGAACGCCTCGTGGCGGCCGATGCGCAGGTCCGCCAGCAGCGCCTCTTCGATGACCCCTGCAGGGCTGATCAGGAAGCTGGCCCGGCGCACGCCAAAGCCCAGCGGTCCTACGACCTCATAAGCACGCGCCAGGGTCTTGTCGGGATCGCACAGCAGGGTGAAGGGCAGGGCGTACTTGGCTGCGAAGGCTGCGTGACTGTGCGGTGACTGCGGACTCACGCCGGCCACGGTGATTCCTGCTGCGACCAGCTGCGAGTACACATCGCGCAGGCTACAGGCCTCGCGGGTGCACCCGGGCGTGAAATCGGCGGGGTAGAAGTAGAGGATCAGCGGTCCGCCTTTGAGCAGGTCCGACAGCGTAACCGGCACGTCGTTCTGATTGCGGGCCGTGAAGTCCGGGGCGCGGTTGCCAGCTGCGAGCATCCTGCGAGCTCCTTGAATTTCCTGCCGAAAGCGCGGCCGGGGCATCATAGCGATTATGAGATTTGCCATCCCGGGTGCGGGTGCTAGAATCGCGCGCTCTTTTGGGGTCCGGCCATCCTTGGCGATGCGGCCCTGCGCGAACATATGGGGCGGTAGCTCAGTTGGGAGAGCGTCGCGTTCGCAATGCGAAGGTCGAGGGTTCGATCCCCTTCCGCTCCACCAGACCCCCTGTCTACTGCTGTCCATGGCCGTCCACTGGCGTCCATGGCTGTCTAATTTTAAATATATAAATCAGATACTTAAACTCCTTTTTAATTGATTACTGTCCATGGGCGTCCACAGCCGTCCATGGCCGACCAAACTTTTTTTGGGGTAAAAGTGGGGGTACGATGTGGTCAAAATTCGCTCATACCCCCATTTCGCCTCTTCGGCATACCCCAAAATTCTCATGCTCAGCGATGCGAAAGTCAGGACCTCCAGGAGCCGCGACCGACCCTACAAGCTTTCAGACGGGAGGGGCCTGTACCTGCGGTGAATCCAAGCGGCGGGCGCCTGTGGCGATTCAGGTACCGGTACGCCGGTGTCGAGAAGCTCTTGGCAATGGGCAAGTACCCGGACACCTCCTTGCAGAAGGCGCGGGAACAGCGGGACGAAGCGCGGGTGGTCTTAGCCGGAGGTGGCGATCCGGGCATGAAGCGCAAGATTGAAAAGAGCGCGCTCGTGAACACTTTCGAAGCCGTTGCCAAGGAATGGCTTGAGATGAAACGGGGTTATCTCACCGAGAGCACCTGGCAACGCGATCGAGACCAATTGATGAAGATGGTGGGCCTTACCTCGGCAAGCGACCCATTTCCACTATTGAGGCACCCGACTTGCTCGCTGTCTTGCGCGGTCTCGAGAAGCGCCGGATTTATGACACGGCGTATCGGGTTCGCGCGGTGTGCGGACGCGTATTCCGTTATGCAATTGCGACGGGCCGAGCGCGGCACGACATCAGCGCGGATCTAAAGGGGGCGCTGGCCCCGAAACGAAGCGTCAGTTACGCGGCTATTACCGATCCGCGCAAAGTCGGCGAGCTTCGTAGGGCGATAGACGGGTTTCAGGCTCAGCGGACCACTTTTTTTGGCCTTCGAATCGCGCCTTACGTGTTCGTACGACCCGGCGAACTGCGCGGTGCCGAATGGTCGGAGATCTCACTGGAGGCGGCGGAATGGCGAATCCCCGCAGAGCGCATGAAGATGCGCGAAGCGCACGTCGTGCCATTGTCGCGTCAGGTCGTCGAGCTGTTTCGCGAGCTGCGTGTCCACACAGGCAACGGATCCCTCGTATTCCCGGCGATCGGCCGGCAGGCGCGGCCCATGAGCGAAAACACACTTGGTGCGGCATTACGTCGAATTGGCTACAGCAACGAGGAAATGACGGCCCACGGGTTCAGATCCTTGGCGAGTACTTTACTAAATGAACAAGGCTGGAATCCCGATCTCATCGAGCTGCAACTTGCTCATAAGGAAAGGAACAAGGTCCGAGCTGCCTACAACCGCGCCCAGCGGCTAGCCGAGCGCCGGCAGATGATGCAGGCGTGGGCGGACTATCTGGATGGATTGAGAGCGAGCGGATAAGGCGCGATACCAAACACGCTGCGTGTGACGAGTATCCACTTTTTGCCCGAGATTGGCGGGATCGGCGCGCAAATCAGGGACGTTTCAAGCGACGCAGTCGTCGCGTCATTCGCGAGTCTCTTCGTTTATATGACTCCCGATATGTCTGCTTCGGAAGCCGAGATAGGCCCTGAACTGAACTAAAATGGATTTTTCGCTGAGGGGGAGGGCGTTGAGAATTTCGCTGACGCTTCCGCTCTGATGACCGAACTGGAGTTGGCCGTATCCGTCGACGCGGCGGTGGCACACCTTGCATGGGCACTCGGTAGGTCGACGTGGATTCTCGTGCCCCAGGTTTTGGACTGCTGATGGATGAAACATCGGTCCGACAGCCCCTGGTATCCAACCAACCACACGGCCCTTTCGACGAGCACCGGCAGGGGATTGGTCCGCCGTGGTTGATCAGAGAGGGCGACCCTGGAAGCATTTGGTGGTTGGCCGCGCGGAGGAGCCTGGACCCATGGAAGCTCTGGTCTTGGACCGCAGGAATTGGATCCGTGGAGGTTCGGATGAATGTTGCCAATGGACGCGGCACGAGACCCATAGTCTCCCTGCGTATCGAAAGGCGCCGAGGGCACCCGACTAAACAAGATTGCCCTATCTAGATTCGGACTGGCGCCCGTCCCACATGTGGACCGGAAGCAAGCACGTGTCACAATGGGAGTAATTATCCGGTCACTCAACAATGCACTGTCCGCACGCGGGAAATTATCTCGTGAGACATCTACGGGGTTGTTCGTGAGACCTTGTGCACCGCACCAACCGAGGAGCGAACGATGCCCACAATCTTCACCGCCTTGCAATCGCACGTCCAAAAAGACTTTCTAGCTCGGTCCCCCACGCCAATCGCGCCGCATGTGCCGACCGCCAGTAGAGTTCTTGGAGTAGTTGGCAAAGCAGACGCGGCGGCGCCGGCGACACCGAAGCTTGCCACTCGCCGCGCGCGTCAACGCGCAACCCCGCCGCCCCGCGGTCGGATGTCCCTGAAGCACCGCTTCCGAGTTGTTCGCGCGCCGACGCGCAAGATTGCAGTCGTGGGGGGTGGGCTCGCGGGACTGTGTGCGGCCTTCGAACTCGAAAGCTTAGGCTATTGGGTCACGCTATTTGAGGCGCAAGAGGATGTGGGTGGACGCGCGCGTTCCACGCGCAAAGTTGTTCCAGGAAGAATGATCGAAGAGGGCGCGGAACTGATCGGAAGAAACCACCGTGCGTGGTGGTCGTACAAGTACCAATTTAAGCTCAAGTTCCTGCCCGTCGCCGATCCGGAGACTCCTCCCATTTTTCTCGACGGCAGGAGGATCTGCGACCGCGTTGCAGTCGGTTTAGGCAAAGAAATGCGCCGTGCGCAGCAGTTAATCAATCGAGCAGCCCGCTCGGTGAATGCTCACGAGCCGTGGAGGTCGCGAGGAGCAAAATCGCTTGATCACATCTCCCTTGCGACCGCACTTAATAGGCTCCCAGTATCGCGGCTGTGCCGATTGGCATTGCGCGAGCAGCTGCAGGCAGATAACGGAGTCGATGTTCGCGCGCAAAGTTGGCTAGGCAATCTCGCCATGATAAAAGGAGGTGGCGGAGCGCGGTACTGGAAGGACACCGAAACCAACCGCTGCGCCAGTGGCAGTCAGTCACTCGCGTTTGAGTTCGCTAAGCGCCTGAAGCGAGTCAGGCGGAATAATCCAATTACGACGATTGAGGTAAGCAAGAACGGTGTGCTGGTCACCCCCAGCGTTGGTAAGGCTAAAGTCTTTGACGATGTTGTGCTGGCCATCCCGCCGTCGTTGTGGAGGCGACCACCCCTAAGAATCCTCCCTCCATTGCCGCGGTTGCTCAAGGTGCAGTTCGGCAGGAATGTAAAATATCTACTGAACGTGCAACGCGGGGCCTGGGCCGAGGAAAGCCCGGAAATGACGACAGATGGGCCAATAGACATTACCTGGGAAGGAACTGACGGACAGCCCGGTGCACGCGCGGGGTTCGTCGCCTTCTCTGGCGCAAAGAATGCCATTGCCTGCAGGAGTTGG
>Ga0210391_10001415_pt1 | contig 21969 bp, 24 predicted proteins | sample IncBWC12OmetaG_FD_160573 | JGI IMG/M metagenome (GOLD analysis project Ga0210391, IMG submission 160573) | Forest soil microbial communities from Barre Woods Harvard Forest LTER site, Petersham, Massachusetts, United States - Inc-BW-C-12-O ...
CCAGCCCGTATCTCGGATGTCATCGCATCGGGCCTGGATCAATATGACGCTGTTTTCGTCCCCGGCGGCCATGGTCCGATGATCGATCTTCTCGATGATCCCAATGCCGGCATAGTGATGAGACACTTTCACGAAACATCCAAGCCTACGGCTGTGCTCTGCCATGGCCCGATTTCACTTCTCTCGGCTCTTCCGAATTCGAAGGAGGTGGTCGCCGCGCTGGCGGCGGGCGATGCCGCTGGAGCGCACGCAAAGGCTCAAGGCTGGATATATTCTGGATATAAGATGACCATTTTTTCGACAGCGGAAGAGCAGCAGCGGGAGCCGCTCGAGATTGGTGGCAAGGTTCTCTTCTACCCGGACTTCGCCTTGCGTACGGCGGGTGGTGACGTAAGTGTGCTCGATCCTTGGAAGAGCTACGTCCTTCAGGATCGCGAGCTGATCTCAGGTCAGAACCCGTTCTCTGATGAAGCGCTTCTGAAACTTCTTCTCCCGGCACTCGATGGAAAGAAGAAGTCGGTTTCAGCAGCATAAGAATCGGGGACGCCCAGAAAGAGCTAATTGAGAAGGGGACGACAGTCTTGGAGGGGGGCTGGCGCAGCCGACATGTTTCGTCCAGTCTACGACGAGCTGGATGCCCCACCCGTGGCGGTTTTCACGGGTGGGCCGCGATGCCGCTGGGTATCAAGAGATTTTGCGGATGTTGAGCTCTGCTGTTCGGGCCTCATTGACCAGAACCGGCCCGGGTTCTCCATAGGCGTAATGCCGGAAGCTGCTCCACAACCACTCCTCGGGCTCCAGAACTAAACCGCGCCGAACGGGATTGCGATGCATGTAGTGCAGCTTTTCCACGCGTTTCTTCTCAGTAAAAACAACGAAATCGTAGAAGCGAGATTGCCAAACGTGTCCCACGGCGACTGGCATATTCCAAAGCGAGTTTGCCTGAGTACCGGAATTGGCACGAATTTCTCGTAGCAGCCGATGGGCGAAGGTTTGTTTCAAGGCGGCCAGCACCAGCGAAGGATTTCCGCGCTCCGGCTCGGTGAAGAGAAGATGGACATGCTCGGGCATGACCACGTAACCGACAACTACAAACAGATGACGCTGGCGGATCTGCTCCATAACTTCGAGGAAGAGATCGCGAGAGCGGGGTGTGCCGAGAAGGGGACGGCGTTGATAACAACTTGTGGTAATGAAGTGGGAGTATCCAGCGCCGTAGTAGCGGTGCAGGTTAGTCGGCATTGAAACGATGTAGCAGGAACGCGACGGTTTCGCTGTGACCGATGAACATGCTAGGGAGGGTGCGCAGCGGCCCACCCGTGAAACTGCCACGGGTGGGGCATCCCTTGTCGTGGTGGAGTACGGCTGGGCCAGCCCCCACCCGCCGATACCTTGGTCCAATTGTTTTTCCTTTTCTCGTTAGGTTTAATCGGCAGCAGGTATGAACACGGAAGAACAACAATCAGCGGATGAGCACTGTTCATCGGATTTGGAGTCGTCAATGAGCAGCGTACGAATCGAACAAAAAAGCTAGGAGATGCCTCCGCGCGACGGGTTTACCGTCGCACATTTCATCACCGTCGCCGACATCGACCGATCGGTTCGAAGAAAAAGTACGACGAGATTCGCTGCTATATCCGCGATCCTGACGGTTACATTATCGAGGTCGGACAGAGCACCGGCCTCACGTAAGGCTGACATCGGCGCGGTTGCCGGGGCAAGTCGGTTGACATTGGGTATTGTTACAGCGCTTCCCTTCGATGGAGAGACAAGAGATGGATTGGAAACGGTTGGTCCAGTTTGCGCTGCAGGGTAGCAGTGATTTCGAACAATATGCCATCCTGCTGATACGCGTTTCGATCGGGCTGTTCTTCGCCATTTCCGGGGCTAACAAATTGTTTGTCGCCGGCGGCACGAAACCTGTTTACGACACGCTGGTTAAGGCCAAAGCCCCGTTTCCCCGGCAACTGGCTTATTTCGTCGCGGGTGTCGAGTTCGTTTGCGGGTCCTTGTTGACCGTGGGGTTTCTTTCGAGCGCAGCCTGCGTGGCTCTCTTGATCGATATGATTGTCGCCACCCTGACCAGCGCGCTTTCCACCATGCCTAAAGGGCTTTCGCCTCTTAGCTGGCTCGACGATTTCCTCTACCTTCCGGAAGTCCTGTACGTGCTCTTCTTTATCTGGCTGATCTGCTCCGGTCCGGGAAAGTTCAGTGTCGATTACTGGCTCGCCGGCCAGTTCTGGAAGTGATCGATCGGCGAAGCCTAGCCAGACGGCTGAATGAAGTGGTGAAAACTGGCATTCTGGTTTAGAGTCACGAGGCGCGAGCGCCGCATACGTATAATCCAATCGCTGTGAGGAACAATGATGAAACCGACGAGCTTTCAAGAGGACATTCGCCCGCTTTTTACGGAGCGAGACATTCGAGGCATGAGCAAAGCGTTCAACCTGGGAAGTTATGATGACGTCAAGATGCACGCGGCCGCCATTTACGACCGCATTCGGGGAATCGGTGGCGCGGTAATGCCGCCCCCGCCCCCGAGAGGGGAAGGTCCCTGGCCTCAGGCTCGCATTGAGCTATTCGCAAAGTGGATGGCGGACGGGTACCAACCTTAGGCGAAGTCATCTCATAAATGGCCTCTTTGCATGCTGCACTTTCGGCACGCGTAACGTGCGAAGTGTCCGGGCCCCGCCAGCTCCGAACAACGGTTGAAGAAACTTGGGATCAAGCTCCCGGCATGGAGACCCCCAGTCTCCGTCGTATCTCGGCAAAAGTCATTTGATTCTCGCCGGGAGTTTGTTAATTACTGCAGCCCCTGCCTTGCTCACGACTTCGTCCTGGGAATCCGTGCCTCCCGAACAACCGATTGCGCCGATAATATCGCCCTGTTCGATCAATGGAATACCGCCTCGAGACGCAATGACTCCATCGAACGCGAGCAGATAGTTGAGATGCATAAGCTGGATACCGTCCTCGAAGACCTTCGTGGGCCGCCGGAAGGTCACGGCTGCTCGCGCCTTGTGTTGCGCAATCTGAATGGAGGCGAGCATCGCGCCGTCCATCCGTTGGAAGGCAACCAAGTTACCACCGGAATCGGCTACTGCTACGTTCATCTTCCAATCCCTCTTCTCGGCCTCTCCCACAGCGGCTTGAATTACCGCCTGCGCTTGCGCGAGTGATATTGGGCGGCCATACGGTACATCGAATGGCATTTCGTTTGGGATGACATCAAGAGGATTCGACGTGGGCGGTATTTCGATGGCGACTTCTGCTGTGTTGCTCGACATAATGTTCCTCCGAAAGGCAAAAAAGTTATCTTCAAAAACGTTTCCGAGATGCAGATTCTTGAACTTGCAGCATTGGTTATCAAAGCAGAAGGGTGGACTTTGAACAATTGGACGATGGTATCGGTTTATACTTTTGCGGACGGTCTTCTAAGTTAACTGCGGTTGTTGAATCAGTCGAGGGCGACTTGAGTATATTGGCTGACCTCGATGAGGTAGCTGTCGGGATCACGCCTCAGAAGCGCGACGACGAAAACATTGGACGAACGTATCGAGGGATAAAAGTATTGGTTAAGATAACACGCCCGTGTGCCACGTAAATTGTTTCGAGGCGGGTGCGTTTGCACGTTGGAAGGATTGCCGACTTCCGACTGAGGCGGAATGGGAACACGTGGCGAGCCAAACAACGGTGCAGGGAAATCTGCTCGACACTGGAAGACTCCATCCCACGGCAGCACGAGGTGCGGGTATTGAGCAACTCTTCGGCGATTGCTGGGAATGGACGTCGAGCGCCTGTGCTTTTGACGATGCGGGTAATTGCGATCGAAAAGCGCCAGTCACTCGGCATTTCATGCCATTGATTCGCAGGTAGCCACCAATCAACAGAGTGCCGGACTCTCACTTCGGTTGAAATGCCATATTAATAGCCTTAAGTAGAGCCGTGTCGCTGAATGGCTTGAACAGGCACTCCACCGCACCCTGTTCGAGTAGTCGGGGCCGAGCACTCTTATCTGTGCTCGCGGTGATAAAGATGATCGGAATTTCCTGCCCGCGAAGCTTCAGCTCCCGTTGAAGGTCAGGTCCGCTCATGCCCGGCATGGCGATGTCGAGGATCAGGCAACGGGCCTGGTCGAGACAGTCGGACGCAAGGAATTCTTCCGCGGATGAGAATGCACGCGCTGCAAAGCCTAACTCGCCAAGGAGGTCGGGCAGCGATTCGCGCACAGACTCGTCGTCATCAACTACTGATACCAGTGGGCGTTCTACAGCACGCCTTTCCTGGCTCAATTCCATGACATAAGAATGCGCCTCGCGCGGGAGGGCGTCCATTAGACTTTGGTATTGGTTTTGCCGCCGCAAGTTGCGGGCCGAGTGTCCGCCACGGATATCTCATGCCGCATCCGACACGGAAGGTGTCCGACTGGCGTGAGCACTGTCGCTCGTCAAACTCTCCGCTTTACACGGGACAGAAAACGAGAACGTAACTCCTGGACCGCTATTTGGCATCGCCCACAGGCGGCCGTGATGACGTTCGATGATAGAACGGCTGACCGACAATCCGATTCCCATACCTTCATCCTTCGTCGTGTAGAAGGCCTCGAAAAGCTTATCCGTAGCTTGAGGTTCGAAGCCGATCCCAACATCGCTCACGCTGAGGCGCACCCGATCATCGTCATCTGGTTCAGTTCGAATCAGTAAATCCCTAGGACGATCATCGATGGTGCTCATGGCATCCGAAGCATTGCGAAGCAGGTTCAAGATGACCTGCTGCAACTGCACACGATCGCCCGCGACAAGAGGCAGGTCGTCAACAAGTTCCTGCTGCACGATGACGCGATTTCTCTGAAGTTCGCTCAAGGACAGAGCGAGCACCTCTCGCGTAGCTTCGTTCAGGTCCACCGATTCGATCGTGGGTTCTTTTTTGCCATAGAGTGCGCGCAATCGAGAGATCACATCCGCAGCTCGGTTGCCGTCGCGAATCGTGCGCCGCACGGTTTCGCGCGCGCCCTCGACATTGGGAGGATCGGCGGCCAGCATCCGCAGGCAGGTGCTGGCGTTGGTGACAATGCCCGAAAGCGGCTGGTTGACCTCGTGTGCGATGGACGCCGTCAAAACTCCAAGGCTTGTAACCCTGGCCACCTGTGAGAGCTCCGATCGGGCCTTGCTGAGCGCCTCTTCGGAGGCTCGGCGTTCTGTCACGTCCTGAACTGCGCCGAAGTACTCCAGTCGGCCGTGATCGCTCCGGATGTGAGCGGCGACGTGTACGTACTTGACCGTGTCGTCCGGCATCTGCAGGCGGAACTCGAGTTGCACATCGCTGCGGTCCCGGCGAGATCGCTCGATATGTTCCAGGAATACTGACAAATCTTCAGGATGGATTCGAGTACCGATGAGTTCAAAGGTCACCTGCGCATCCCGGTCAATCTGGAAGATGCGATAAAGCTGTTCTGACCAGGTGATTTCGTCTGTCGCTACACGCCAGGAAAAACTACCGATTCGACTAAGATGCTGGGCTTCCGCGAGAAACGCCTCGCTGCGCCGTAATTCCTGCTCCGCCCGTTTGCGCTCCGTAATGTCGCGCAGATAGCCGGTGAAGGACGGCGGCCCTTCCAACGGAATGCGTGTGATTGCGAGCTCGACGGGGAATTCGCTTCCGTCAGCACGTACTGCCGTCATCTCGATGCGTTTCCCAAGCACTCGCGCCTCGCCCGCGGCCAGGTAGCGGGCAAAGCCCTGCCGATGCTTCTCCCGGAGAGACAATGGAATGATGACGTTTGCCAGAGGCCTTCCCAGGACTTCGTCCCGATGGTAGCCGAAGGTGCGCTCCGCCGCGGGATTGAACTCAGTGATACAGCCCTCGTGATCGATCGTCACAATGCAGTCGAGCGCCGAGTCCACGATGGCTGCCTTGCGGACCTCACTGTACTTCAGTTCCCTCTCCTCTTGCCCGAGCCTCTCTTCTACGAGTCTGCGTTCAGCAAGTTCCTTTTTAAGCTCTTTGCTGGCGGTGGCAAGTTCAGCAGTCCGTTGCGTGACCCGCTGATCGAGTTCGTTGGCAACCTGCCTTTGTTGGCTCAGGAGCCGTGCCCCTTGTAGACCGATCGATGCCTGATTCGCCGCTACGCTCAGAAGAAGTACCTCGGTCTGCCGGGGAAAATCCGTTCGCTCAGCCGCTGCCACGATTACGCCGAGTTCGCCTTGTAACCCCAGTGGAAGAGGCACGATCGAAACGTCTCCCTCACCCATAAGGTTCCGAAGCGCTGGGGGCCATTTCCGCGAGTCATTTTTTAAAGACTGGCTGAGCGCTTCGCAGATCTCGTGCGCCGCAGGCATCGGTCTTTGTGTTTGCGGTTCGGCGAGCCGGACAATCTCAACGGGTGCCTCGCCATCTGGATCTGTCAGCCTCACACAGACGAGGTCTAAGCGCAGCATGCGCATGAGCGCATCGAGCAAGGTATGGAGAACCTGGGATGGATCGCCGCCACTCCAGATGGCGGGAAGAGCAAGCAGGCTAACAAGATCGTTAATGCACCGTTGAAGGTGCTTGACTTCGGCGGAAGCAAGTTCGGGTTGGACTTCCATATCAGGCAGCCATGGAGGATGAGGAAGACCGCATGGCCCGACGTTGGCGGACCTCGCGCAGGAATTCCTCGGGCGGCACGTAGAACGGACTCCGGTGCAGAAGGCCACCGATGATGATCATCGGATGCGTCCGCATGATGTCGATCACCGTGTCGCCTCCAAATTTGCCGAGTTGGTAGGTGCAGATCACCGCGTCATCGTGACTACGCCACACATCATTCACGCGCGATTCGAATTCAACGAGATCATCAAGGTAGGATCGATCTTCAATTGCCCAATCCATCCGGCAGCAAATGCGGCTCAGCGGGAATCCTCCCGTGGCATTGCCGCTAGCCATCTGCTCGAACGCTGCCAGCATTCGATCCTGATCGAAACGGCCGTCCCGAATGTAAGCTTCGGTGTTGATCCGAACTTCTAATTGCCCACTCTGCTCGGCAGCCGTGGAGTCGATTCCGACTGCGGCCAACCGTTGCAGATGGTCGCGACGTTGATCCGGATTCACCACGTGAATAGCTTTGTCGCCACACTCGAAGCCGTCCTTAATGAACGGAAGCAGCACGCGATACTCTTCGTCGTCGCTATTGAAAAATGCGCAGACGTGACGTACTTCGCCGAGTTGGGAACCGGCAAGGGAAATCGGAGTTGTGGTCTTCTTCAAGCTGTTCTCCTCCAACTCATGCCGCCGTAGTCGCTGGGGGTACGCGGCGGAGTCTCGCGGCCATTTTCACCAGGTCGGCGAGAGAATCGGCCTTCATCTTCTGCATCACCTTGCCTCGGTGTGCCTTCACCGTGATCTCGCTGATACCAAGCTCCCCACCGACTTGTTTATTTAACAGGCCGGAGACCACCAACGCCATAACCTGGCGTTCGCGCGGCGATAGTGACGCGTAACGGTCCCGGAGTACCCGCATCTCCGCCTCCAGGCTAAGAGCAACTCGGCTACGTTCAAGCGCCGCCCGGATGGTGGTCAACAGCACGTCATCATTGAATGGCTTCGTCAAGAATTCGACAGCCCCCGCCTTCATGGCTTGGACCGTCATGGGCACATCGCCGTAGCCCGTGATGAAGATGATCGGCATATCCGTCCGATCGCCGGCGACGAGCCGTTGGAGGTCTAGCCCGTTAAGACCCGGAAGAGAAACGTCAAGTACGAGGCAGTTTGGAGTAAGAACTCGGGGGTAGTCGAGGAATTCCTGGGCGGACGCGAATATCTCGGGCTGCCAGCCTTCACAGCGGATCAGCGATTCCAGTGATTCACGCACGGAGACGTCATCGTCGACAACGAACACGATCGGCGTAACATCCGACATGGGTCAACCCCATTCTTGCCATGATTGGCTGAAGACGCCCCCACTGTTAAAGGGAATTCTACCAGAGATCTCTTCAGTTGCCTGTGGGAGGATACCCTGCAACCTTTGTCGCAAGCACTCATCAGCAGGAGAGCGATACCAAAGTATCGACGATACCATCGTCCAATTGTTCGCTCACCGGGCTTCTGGTTTGATCCCTCTATGCCGTCAGCTCAAAACCTTGTGCTTGCTCGCGGCGGAGAAAGCCGCCTAGGTGCCTACTTCGATCGACGCGGCATTGGCTCGTTCTCGGTATCTATATGCGGGCCGGGATGATGATACAGGTGTCGGCTTGGCCGGTAGAATCACGCGCTTCCGTAGCGCAGAAATAAGGTTACTTATGTCGGGCAAGAAAACGGCAATCATAACCGGGGCATCGGGGGGTATTGGGGCGGGCCTAGTCGAAGCGTTTCTGGAAGAGGGTTATAACATCGTCGCAACCTCCCGTGACGCCAATCGAAAGTTGACCACCTCAGGCAGCCTGGTTCTCCTCAATGGCGACATCGGCAAGCAGCAAACTGCTGCCTATGCTGTCGAAGCAGCAATCGATAACTTCGGAGCCATCGATGTCTTGGTGAATAACGCCGGCATCTTCCTAACCAAGCCATTCACTGACTTCACTACCGAGGACTTCGACGCCCTTGTCTCCACTAATCTGCTCGGATTCTTCTACATTACTCAGCGCACTGTAAAAGAGATGCTGAAACAGAAATCGGGATGCGTTGTGACCATCACTGCAGCGCTTGCCGATCGTCCAATCGCCGGCGAAAATGGCTCCGTTTCGATGATTACGAAGGGTGGCTTGAATTCAGCGACGCAGAATCTCGCAATCGAGTTTGCCAAAGATGGCATCCGCTTCAATGCCGTAGCCCCCGGCGTTGTGGATACACCAATGCACCGAGACGATCCCAAAGACTCGACGTTGCAGCCGGCTATGAATAAGGCGACGGTGAAAGATGTTGTCGATGCCGTTCTTTACCTGGTACAGGCAGGTCATGTGAGCGGGGAGATAGTCCACGTAGATGGTGCCGCTCCGGCTCGTCGTTGGTAAAAAATAAAAGGGCTGTAACCAGACGCTGGGCTTCGACGAGGTACGAATGCCACGATTGCTTTCAGTAAATGTCGGTCTTCCGCGCGACGTGACGTGGAACGGCAAAACGGTTCGAACCGCAGTCTGGAAATCTCCGGTTGCGGGACGGCGAATGGTGCGCAAACTGGATATCGATGGTGATGCGCAAGCCGATTTGGCAGGCCACGGAGGGGAGCACCGCGCCGTATTCCTCTACCAGATGGATTCTTACCATTACTGGGAGAGTTTTTTGGGCCGCAACGATTTTACTTTCGGCCAGTTCGGAGAAAACTTCACTGTCGAAGGACTTCCTGATAACGAGGTGTGCATCGGCGATCGATACCGCATTGGTGATGCGATATTCGAAGTGACACAGCCGCGCGTAACGTGCTACCGCGTCGGCATCCGCATGAATGAATCTCGCATGCCAGCCCTGCTCGTAGCACATCACAGACCAGGATTCTACTTCCGCGTGTTGCAGGAAGGAGAAGTTGGGGCGGGCGATGACATCGCAAAACTTTCTGACGGTCCCGAGCGAATGAGTGTGGCCGACGTTGACGCCCTTCTTTATTTGCCGGGACAATCCAGCGGGCAACTGCAACGCGCGCTGCGGATTCCTGCGCTTAGCAAGGGTTGGCAGAGTTCTTTCCAGGGAATCCTCCAGCAAGACTTGAGCTCCAAAACTATGGCAGGAAATCCGGGACTAGCGAATGAGGAACAAACGCCAGCATGGCCCGGATTTCGACAGATGCGAGTCGCGAGCATCCATAAGGAAAGCGATAACGTAACTTCCTTCGTTCTGGCGCCAATCGATGGGCAGCCTCTTCCTCTCTTCCAGGCGGGGCAATTTGTCGTCTTGCGCTTGCATCTCGACCCGGACCAACCGCCGGTTCTTCGTAGCTATTCATTGTCTGATCTGCCGGCAGCCGACCATTTCCGCATCAGCGTCAAGAACGAATTGAACGGGATTGGAAGTTCATTTCTGTGCAACCGTGCGCGAGAAGGCGATGTATTGGATGTTAGTGCGCCGCGCGGAAGTTTTACTCTGCGTCCCGGCCAGAATCCTGTGGTTCTTCTGAGCGCTGGAGTGGGCGCAACGCCGGTGATGTCGATGCTGCACTCACTCGTCGCTGAAAAATCGCAACAAGAGGTATGGTGGATCTATGGAGCTCGCAATCGCGTCGACCATCCATTTGCAGAAGAATCGCGTTCTTTACTGAAACAGCTCTCTCGCGGACGAGGATACATCGTCTACAGCAGGCCCGCTGCAATCGAGCAAGTCGGGGCAGACTTCGATGCTCCAGGGCACATTGACACACCTTTGCTGGAGAGAATTGGCATATCGCAGGGTAGCGACTTCTATCTGTGCGGCCCCCCTTCATTTTTGCAGAATATGCGCGATGGGCTGCGAAACTGGGGTGTGCTCGCCGAGAATGTGCACACGGAAGTCTTCGGTTCTCTCGAGGCTATCACCCCTGGTATGGCGCAGGTTGTTCACACTCCTCACCTGCCACAAGGGCCGCCCGGATCTGGCCCCCCAGTCTTATTCGCGCGTAGTGGGATTACCGCAGCTTGGGATCGTAAGTTTGCCAGTTTGCTTGAACTGGCGGAAGCGTGCGATGTTCCGGTCAGATGGTCGTGCCGGATTGGAGTCTGTCATACCTGCATGACTGGTCTGATTGATGGATCGATTACTTACAACCCTGAGCCGCTGGAGAGACCCGCTCCCGGGAACGTGCTTGTATGCTGTTCCCAGCCAAACGCGGATGTCACGCTGGATCTTTGAGAGAAACGGGAGGAGTCCAATCATGCGTTCTGATATCGTGCCCGGAGGCATTTTCCCCGACTACGAACTGCCCGATCAGACGGACAAATTGCGCAAGCTCAGCGAGCTACAGGGCGATGATCCGCTAATCCTCACGCTTGCGCGCGGCCACTATTGCCCAAAGGAGCACCAGCAGCATTTGGAACTCGCCGCGTTCTACCCGAAGATCGCGGTGGCCTACACTCAGGTCGTCACGATCGCCAGTGACGATCACCATACTCTTCAGGAATTCCGCGCATCAGTCGGAGCCCAGTGGACCTTCCTTTCGGATCCGGACCGAACGGTTCAGAAGGACCTCGACATCCGGGAGTACACCGACCCCGAGCATAATCCGATGATCCCGCACACGCTCGTGCTCAAGCCGGGCCTCATGATTTACAGCATCTATAACGGCTACTGGTTCTGGGGCCGTCCATCGGTCATCGATCTTTGGCACGATCTGCGCGCCGTGACGAGTGACATTCGCCCAGACTGGGATCTGAGCACTCCTGGACTCCGTGACGCATGGAATGCGGGTGACTTCTCGCGTTTCCACGGGTGGAATAAGCAGGCCAGTGTGGATGCGGCCTCGATTGCACGGAAGAAATAGGACAGCCACCAACTTCGATCTACTGCGGAATCGAATTAAAACTTGGGCGCTTCAATTCTGGGGACGTTAAGGGGACGATAAGAAGTGACGTGCGGGTTCTTTTTGTATCAAACGACGTCCGCCGACACCGTTTGATGTCAATCAGTTACATCCATTAGTCGGCCCGCTTGCTGCTTGCTCGCCGGGGCTTCGGCTTGGACTTCCGTTTGCTCTTGTCCTTGAGATTGAGCGCCACGGCAGCGCGGATGAGATCCTTCAAGGCTGCCTCATCGACCTTCTCGCCTTCGTGGATGTCGATGGCGCGCCTGACATTCCCCTCGAGGCTGGAGTTGAATAGACGAGAAGGGTCATGCAATGCAGCTCCCTTGGCAAATGTCATTTTGACGACGTTCTTGTACGTCTCTCCCGTGCAGACGATGCCGCCGTGGGAGAAGACGGGAGTCCCCATCCACTTCCACTCTTCGACGATCTCAGGGTCTGCTTCGTGTATGATTCCACGCACTTTCGCGAGCATCTTCCCGCGCCAGTCGCCAAGTCCCTTGATCTTCTCGTCGATGAATGCAGAAGCAGAGATGAATGCAGAGGCAGATTCCGCCGGGACCGACTTTTTCATGTCCAGCTCCAACTCTCGCATCTAATTTAGCTCCGCTCACCGTAACCTGCAACCTCTTGCGAGTGGAAACCTCTTCTGGCTCGATAGCAGTCCGGAAAAACAGTGGCACCCGCGTGAGCCTGCAAAGCCCCGCACAATTGTCATCCTGAGCGGAGCGTGCGGATTCGCTTTTCGAATCCGCACGCGCAGCCGAAGGATCCCTAGAAGTTCCATCCGCCCGAACGCTTAGGGGAATTCTCTCTAAGGAGGACGGCATGAAGTCCCCGTGCGCGGTGAACCTGCACAACGCAGTGACGCGCAACAGCGCCTGACGAAACGTGTAGCCCAGCTTAGTTCCTTACGAATGAACGAGGTGTGCGCTGCTCTGCGCTTCTCTCTGGGTTGCGATTCAACCTAGCTACTGGGAACGTTCCCCGAATTTCTCTATCTAGCTCTGAACAGCCCCTCAAGCCAAAATCGGGCTTGAGGGGGCACCCACCGCGCGTCGTCGTGACAGTACGTTTATTGAGGGAAAATGATAGGCGTACGTCCCGTCTGTCCCCCGTGGTATTCCCGTGGTATTAAGAATCTAATAATCGTACCTCCATGAAATATTGGTATTACCATCATCTGGGTATACAAGATACAGAGTATCAAAGTAATTACCTACCCCGTAACTCAGGGAAGGAGTCCAGCGCATCTGGTTTCCTACGTCGGTTGCCGCCGACCACTGCGACGTGCCGCCAGCGCTATGTATAGACTTGAGTTGTTGGGATGAGGCCGTATCCTGGCCGAAAACATAGAGGGTGCAGGCGTTTCCGACACAGCCGCGGCCAGATGACACCAGAGCGATTCCGGCATAGTTGCCGTTGCGGTTGCTGTTTCCCCAGTAGACGTTCCCCGTGTCCCAGCCGATGTCGTTCGTCGTTGCGTCTCCAACGATGGCTACACGGTTGGAACCCGTGGTAAACCCAACCCACGGGTTTCCGTTGTAGCCGTAGATCGTCAAGGACGGACGGCTTACTGCGGTGTACGTAGATACGGGTCCACTAGTTAAAGGCGTGAAATGGACTCCGTCCAAGGTGTAGGACATATAGACCAGTCCGTTGGTCCCGGTCGTCGCGACGTAAACGGGGTATCCGCTCGCGCCGACGCTAGCCAACGCGGGAACATGTTGCCAGTCAGGAGTTGTGTCGATCAAGCCTAAGGACGCATTGGAGGGAGTAACTGGCGCACCGAAGTTTACCCCGTTGGAGGAGTATGCGAACGCCAGCTGTTGGTTCGGGAGCACATAGCTGATGAGGATTCCCCCGGTTCCCGGGTCGATAGGTGCCGCACCGACGTCGGTGAGCTCCTGGGAATTTACGACGATGCCCGTCGATTCTGGCTTGCCGCTCAACTCAAAATCTACGTAAATGGTGTTGTTGCTGTGGTTTACGTAGTACATCAATAGCTGTTGGTCCAGAAGCAAAGTAAGGGTGGGGGACCCTTGGTTCGCAACGTTGTCTACGAGTTGCGTCGCCCCGAGGAAAGTAATTTGAGCATGCGCGGGATGGCAAAGCGCTGTTCCAATAAGCAACGCTGCGATTGTAAGCCGCCCTGCATTCACGAGATACTTGTCAAACAGACTGCGTATTAGCATCGCAAACCTCTCCATGCCACTATTCGTTGGGTTGGCGTTCTTACAGTCAGGGTTTCACACAGAAACATCCGAGGGGAGTGCATCGATAGACCAATCCGGGCCCGCAGAGGATCTCGGAACTGCCGGTCGAAGGAAGAACTGAAGCGCGCGAACTCCGGGCGTTTTGCCCGGGAGCACACAACGCGATGATCGCGGCGCACAATACGGTACGAGCGATGAAGAGGCTCGGCATTTTCATAAAAATTCTCCTAAATTTTGTGACTCGTGGGCTGAGCGGGAACGTGGCGAGCGCCACCCTCTAACTTTCTCCTTAACTAGCATCCTATAAAGGCGAATGTCAAGACTATTTTGTTGGACTAACATCATTGACTAACTTCCAGTAACCGCGTTGATAGATACCAGCCATGCCCATGCCTGCCGGTTGCCCAACTCAGTTCCGTATTAATGCATGTGCGCGCTACTCTCCTCTCTGGGTTGCGATTCGGGATAGTTAGAGAGGGGACCTTCAGACTATCTCCGAAGTTTCCCAGAAGGGAGGGAGGGCTACTGCACGAATGTGTGGCTAGCGAACGTAAGTCCGGAAGGTAACTCATCCGGAAGGTGTGGTAGGTCAGTACTTGTATGTACACTAAGCTGAGTCAGTCGCAGCGGTCCACGACCTTCGGCTCTCAGCCAACTAAAAGAGCAATTACAAATCAGACCGACTCGCCGCCACCGTCTTGCTACGCCGATCTCCTCGAAATAAGTCGTCGAAGGAGATGGCCTTTCCACATCCAAAGCCCCGAAAGGAGCAGTACAGGAAGAAAGACATACCTAACACTGAAGGCGTAGTTGTGAGTATCCGAAGGCGAATCATAAATGTAACCGAGTATCGGAATGCCACAGATGATGTGAAGCCAGCGAAAAATTGAACGTTTGGTGGCTTCTGTCATAATTAACTTATCCTCCTTTTATCGGTGATACCGGGTCAATTACTCTGGCTTGGCCTGAGGCGGCCAGTTGGGCGTTTCGATACCAAACTGCTTGGCGTACTCGGCGTTCAATCGCTGCCAGCCGCCGAACTTCATGGCCTCGGGGCCGACCATGCGGCCGAGGGGAGTTCCGCTGAGCAGGTGATCCAGAACATCGAAACAAATGTGCCACCCGGCAGCACCCATTGCGATGAAGCGGTGACCGATGTTGGTCCACAGCGTCAGGCGCGTGCCGTCACCCAAGGCTTCGAGTTGCCACCGCATGTCGAAGCCACCCCAGTTGTACTCAAGCGCCTCGGGAGCGTCGGCTCGCTTCACGGTTGTTTCGGTGACGCGCGGCGTGGGCGCTCCCACCGTGGTCAGCTTCACCGTGGTTCCAACCGTACCCAGGGTCCCATCGGCGTCAAAGGGAGCCCACTCGCGCAGATGCGCCGGGTCGGTAAGCGCCTGCCAGACTTTTTCCGGCGAGTGGCGCAGTTCGCGGACGAGAACGAGCGTCCACTTGTCTTCACCGTTTGATCCCCGGTCCTTCTGCACCCGCGCTCCGCTGGCCGAACCCGGTGTGTACTGCTTGCGATCGGTCATCTTTCTTTTTTCCTTAACATTTTCCTTACTGCCGTCCTTACCAGCGTGCCAGCTGCGTGAGCTGAATCAGGTTGCCGCAGGTGTCGTTCAGCATCGCAATGGTCGAGCCGGTTACGTCGGTGGGCGGCATAGTGAACACGGCGCCGCGGGACTTGATCCGCTCGTAGTCGCCCTTAACGTCGTCGGTGAAAAAATTGGCCGCGGGCTGGTTCTGTTGAAAAATCGCCTGCTGATACGCTTTGGCCGCGGGGTTGTTGTTCAGCGCCAGCTGCAGCTCAGTGCCGTCCGGTTCCTCAGGCGAGGCCACGGTCAGCCAGCGATATGGGCCATTACTGAAATCGGCCTTCTTGGCAAAGCCCAGTACCTCCGTATAGAAGCGCAGGGCCTCGTTCTGATCATCCACGTAGACGCTTGTCAGTTTGATTTTCATTGTTTCTCCTTTGTTACGTTCGCGGTTTGGGCCGCGTCGTCTTCTCCTTAGTTTTTCTTTTCGTTGGCGTTGATTTCGTTGGTGTTGACCGCTCCATGCGGTCGTTATCCATTCGATCAAGGTGGCGTTCGAGAGCATCCACGTGAGTGGACCAGAACCGGCGGAACCGAGCCAGCCATGCATCCAACTCTTCAAATGGTTCGGGTTTCAGCCGGTAGAGACGGCGCTGTGCGTCAACCGTGGATTCCACGAAACCTGCCTCGCGCAGCACTCGCAGGTGCTTCGACACGGTCGGTTGCGGCATACGAAGCTGGCGCTCGATCTCTCCCACCGACTGTTGTGACGAGACCAGAAGGCTCAGTATCGCGCGACGGTTCGGCTCCGCAATAATTTCGAAGACAGATTCCACTCTCTTGATATACTCCACAGAGCATATACGTGTCAAGGTATATATTGGCAAGGTTCGCGAAAGGTGGGGCAGCCTCGGTCGTGTAAGACCAACGGCAAAAAAGAAACAAAGTGGGTCAGCCCCCTCCCAAAACTCCAATGACGGAGAATCTATCTGCGTTTGTTCAGTGCGTAGGCGTGAAGGGCCAACCGTTACTCACATGGCCTGCAACCGTTGTTACCCGAATCGTCCCTTGGGTTGCCTGTCAAGAGAGACGTAACACGATTTCGAATTGTGGCCTTGCGCGATATCAACGTTCTTCTGATCCTAACGAAAAAGTCTTTGCTATGGATGTGCAGGATCTCCGCCGATCGAGTCGAGATCGGCGATCACATCTGGAGGAAGCTGTAGTTTTGCAGCTTTAAGATTCTCGCGAAGATGATCGATGGAGGATGTTCCTGGAATCAGCAGGATGTTGCCCGAGCGCTGAAGAAGCCAGGCAAGTGCGACCTGCATTGGCGTCATCCCGAGTGCCGCCGCTGCTGTGTCGAGCGCCGAAGACTGTAACGGAGTGAACCCTCCCAGCGGGAAAAATGGCACATATGCTATGCCTTGCTTTGCCAGCTCATCGATGAAGCCATCGTCATTTCGCTGTGCCACGTTGTACATGTTCTGCACGCAAACGATCTCCGTAATTCTCTGACCCTCAGCCAGTTGCACAGGAGTAATGTTACTGAGGCCGAGATGACGAATCAGCCCCTGACGCTTGAGTTCCGCAAGCGCCGTCAGCGGTTCTTCGATGGAACCTTCTGACGGCCTCTCCACCGCTCCGACCCGCAGATTGACGACATCAAGCCTGTCGAGCCCAAGGTTTCGGAGATTGTCGTGAACGCCATCGATCAGTTCCTGGCGCGAACGAGCGTGAATCCACGATTTGTCCGGGCCACGGCGAGCGCCTACCTTGGTGACGATCACCAAGTCCTCCGGATAGGGATGGAGCGCCTGCTTGATAATCTGATTGATCACATGCGGACCATAGAAGTCGCTGGTGTCGATATGGTTCACGCCGGATGCGACCGCCTCTCGCAGAATAGCGATTGCACCGTCGACATCAGCCGGCGGTCCCCATACCTGTGGACCGGCAAGTTTCATTGCGCCATAGCCCATGCGGTTTAGAGTTATTGATGTAGCAGGAAGTGTGAAGCCGCCACCCGACGTCGTCTGTGCAATCAATCTTTCTCTCCTTGTAATTAAGAATTCCTTATATTCTGAATATGCGAGTGTTTAGGATGCCGTTGATACGGATGAAGCGTTCGCTCGAGTTGCAAGCCGCGCCGTAACCTCGACAGTGAGCAGCCGCCATTGACGAGTTGAAGCGGGCAGATCATTTGATTGCCATCAACTCGTGCAGCCAGTCTTTTGCCGAGACCTCCTCTTGTTTCTGACCCGAACAACCAAGCCACCGCGGTGAAGAATGCTGTGAACTCTCGCTCAGCCATCGTCATCAGGTCGCCGCAAGTAGGATCGTGATGCGTTGGCGGTTTATTCAGTGCGAGTCGATTCATATCACGCGCTCGAAACTCCATTACCACGGGAGCGGGCCGTCCTCGTTCGAGAACGTGCCCGTCGGACCGTTCGCGTCGAGGAGCGCGAGGCGAACGGGCTCACGTGCGGCCTGTTCGACCGTGCGCGTGCCCTCGAAGTTGTTGAGGTTCGTCGCGGTGAAGCCCGGGCACGCAGCGTTGACCTTGATGGTGTTGAGTCAAGTTCCAAGGCGAAGGCGAGCGTGATCGCGTTAAGGGCAGTCTTCGAAGAGCTGTAAACGACGCCGAACATCGCGCGATGCGGATTGGTCGGCTCCGCATTCATTGTCAGCGAGCCGGAGGCGCTCGATACGTTGACGATGCGTCCCGCTGGCGCTTCACGAAGGAGTGGAAGCATCGCTTGCGTGACGGCGACGCCGCCGAACACGTTCGTCTCGAACACCGCGCGCACCTCGTCGAGAGACGCAACGCTCGCGCGGCCCGATTTCCCGATCTCCTTGAGCGACCTGCCCGGCTTTCCCGCGTGCGAGATGGCCGCGTTGTTCACCAGCACGTCGAGACGGCCGAGCTCGTTCCGGATGCGCTCTGCCGCGGCGGCGATGGAGGCCTGATCCGTGACGTCGAGCTGGAGGGCGCGGGCATCCGCTCCAACGCTCTTCGTGGCCGTCTCCCGACGCTCGAGGTTGCGCGACCCGACAAGCACGGTGAAGCCGCGCGCCGCGAGATCCTTCGCTATTTGAAGACCAATTCCTCTATTGGCCCCGGTGACCAGGGCGACGGGTTTGTTCTGCATAGTAAATCTCCTGTTTGCATCGATGTGTGGTCAACCGCCGCGCTGCGCTAATTTGGCTAACGGGGAACCAACTTCTCTCTTGAACAATCGATCAACGAACTGCCTACGCTGGAACCGTAGGGTGAGACACCTTTTTGTGCTTCGAAATAACTTCCAAGATCCAGATCGGGAATCAACCCGGTCTGCTTCGGCTGCCAGCCTAGTTGTTCCTGGGTCCACTTGCTTGAGGCCGGGATGTCGAACGCTGCGAAAGGCGCGAACCAGCCAAAATGATTGGCCGCTTCCTTGGGGGACTTGCTAACGACTGGCACGTTCAGGTGGCGACCGATCACGCCAGCGATCCGTCGGAGCGGCACCCCCTCTTCAGCTACCGCGTGATAGCGGTTTCCGGCGGAACCCTTCTCAAGCGCAAGCCGATAAAGATGAGCCGCATCGAGCCGGTGCACCGCCGACCAACGATTGAGCCCGTCGCCAACATATGCCGAAACGCCTTTCTCTCTCGCGATGCTGATCAGGCGTGGGACGAATGCATGATCGCCGTCTCCATGGACTTGGGGAAGGCGAATTACAGACACGCGCACACCACGAGTCACCAGCGCGGCGGCCGCCGCCTCAGAGGCGCGCGGGAACGATGCGGAGCTAGGTGGCGGCGGCGTATCCTGCTCGGTCGCGGCGCGACCCTGTACCAAAAGCGCAAGCCCGGAGGTGACAAGTAGTGAGCGCTCAGAGCCTTCAAGCGCGGAGCCAAGAGCCTCAATAGCACGTTTGTCGATCTCGCAGTTTTCCGCGAATTTCGAGAAGTCGTGGATAAAAGCGGTATGAATCACGCCATCTGACATGGCTGCTCCACTGCGCAAGCTTTCCAGGTCTTCAACATCACCGCGATGCACCTGGGCCCCAGCGGTGGTAAGAGATCTGACAGCCGCTTCCGAGCGAGCCAGGCCGAGCACCTGATGGCCCGCGCCGATTAGTTCCTGAACGATGGCAGAGCCGACAAAGCCTGTGGCACCTGTTACAAATACGCGCATGTTTTTTGTCTCCAAATCTGTTCGCTTATTTGTCTTCGTTGTGCTTCTTGTGATTAGATGAAGGAAGCTTCAGGTTAGGAGTTCGCATTTGCCTTACACTTCCCATCTGCTCTTGGAGCCCCGTAAATCCCCGGTGCAAGCGCGGTCAACGGCAAGTGTGGAGGCCATTCTTCATGCGACTATTCAGGTTTTGCTCCGCGTAGGAAAAGATCGGCTGACCACAACCAGGGTGGCATATCGAGCGGGCGTGTCCGTTGGGACGCTGTATCAATACTTTCCGAACAAGAGCGCACTCCTGCAGGCTGCATTGAAGCGTCACCTCGACGCGGTTGCAGAGGACGTTGAACGAGTCTGTCGAGAGCAGAAAGGCAACAGTCTCGAGCAAATGGGCACAGCTCTCGTTACTTCATTCCTCGAAGCCAAGATGAGGGATGTGAAGACAAGTGTCGCTCTCTATTCCGTAAGCTCTGATGTGGACGGAGCAAAAATAGTGCAGCAGATCGCGGTAAGGGTCAACAAGGCGATGCTTGAAATGTTTGCCAGCGCCCGTGAACCACTGACGAAAGACCCGCAACTGGTCGCTTCGATGCTTCAGGCTGCCATGGCCGGAGTCAGCCGGAGAATGCTCGAATCCGCAACTCCCGAGAAGGAATTCGAGACCTTGCATCGGGAACTCATCTTCTTTGCGTGCGCTTACCTGCGAGCGTGTTCCAGCAGCCATCAGTTTTCTAAACGCTGACTTCTCGAGAGTCGCCTCAGTGATCTTTACCTGTCGAACTTAATTTGTGGCCGGTTGCGCAGTCCGCTATTATGCGGGACATGACTTGGCCCCGTTTTCTGCTATTCGTTTCTTTGAGCGCTTTGGCAAGTGCTCAAGCTCCTACTGCAAAAGAAGTTGATGCAGTCTATCCCGACGCGCACGCACTGTATCTGGATATTCATCAGAATCCGGAACTTTCTGCTCACGAAACGCAGACTGCGGCAAAGGTGGCCGGCCGATTACGCGGACTCGGGTATGAAGTCACGGAACATGTCGGCGGCACCGGAGTCGTGGCCATCTTGAAGAATGGCGCGGGGCCGACCGTGATGTTGCGAACCGAACTCGACGCGCTTCCTGTGGAAGAGAAGACTGGGCTCCCTTACGCCAGCAAAGTCCGTACCAAGGATGATGGCGGCCACGAGGTTCCGGTGATGCATGCGTGCGGGCACGACCTGCACATGGCGTCGATTGTGGGGACAGCGGCGATCATGGTTCGCGACAAAGACACCTGGCATGGAACGCTGATTCTGATTGGCCAGCCCGCTGAGGAGGCCATCGGCGGAGCGAAAGCGATGATTGCCGACGGCCTGTTCACGCGCTTTCCCAGACCCGACGTGGCAGTGGCGCTCCACGTGGGCAACACGCTTCCCGCGGGCGAGGTCGGAATTACGCCGGGGGTCTACAACACCAACGCGAACTCCGTTCGCATCACGATTTACGGCAAAGGCGGGCACGGCTCCGCTCCGCAGACAACGATTGATCCTATTGTGATCGCGGCGCGAACGATTTTAGCTTTGCAAACGATCGCTTCGCGCGAGGTGAAGCCGGGAGATATGGCCGTGGTCACGGTGGGTTATATTCGCGCCGGGACGAAGAACAATATTATTCCGGATGAAGCTGAGATGGGACTCACGGTTCGCACGAATAAAACAGAGGTCCGCAAGCAGGTGCTTGCAGCGATTACGCGGATCACGAAGGCGGAAGCCGAGGCGGCTGGTGCTGTGCGGCCTCCGTTGATCGATGCCTATGAAGGCGCAGACCTAGTCTACAACGACCCTGCACTTGCGCAGAGAATGCGTGGAGTGCTCGAATCAGCGCTGGGGAAAAAGAATGTGTTAATCCAGGAGCCGATCACGCCCTCGGAGGATTTTTCTTTTTATGTGGAGCAGGGAATTCCGGGATTTTATTTCAGTCTTGGAGGCGCCGATCCCGAAAAGTTCGCGCAAGCCAAGGCTTCAGGGACGATGTTGCCGTCGAATCACTCTTCGCTGTTTTCGCCGGATGTAGACCCTGCGCTTCGTACCGGCATCGTGGCAGAGGTTGCGGTGCTGAGGAATTTGCTGCAGGGTTCGGCGGAAGATTTGCGAAAGACGACGACTGCGGGAGCCACCGCTGCACCATAGACGCTTTCGATGAATTTGAACATCGAGAGGACTTTATCCTAGATTTGCATTACCCAAAGTTGTCAGGACAATATCTGTGCAAAGAAATGAAAGCCGCTGCACCGTCGATCCCTATCCTCGTTCTCACCGCTTCCTCTGCGCGACCTAGCTTCCTTCCGCTGACCGCTGCTCGATGCATGTAAGTTACTCTCGCGATGGGCGATATTCTGCAGATCGTCCCCCCGGTGGTTTCCAGCGGCAAGTTCCTGAGCTGCATTGTCTTAGCTGCAAACAGCGCTTTTGGCATCTGACGTGCGAATATGTTTCGGAGGAGGGGCAAAATGTATTCCGCTCATGCCTTTCAACTTCCGATCTGTTGCGTTTGCGCGAAACCTGTTTCCCTCGAAAGTTCTAAAACGGATGAAAGAGGTCACG
>Ga0210391_10001416_pt1 | contig 21968 bp, 14 predicted proteins | sample IncBWC12OmetaG_FD_160573 | JGI IMG/M metagenome (GOLD analysis project Ga0210391, IMG submission 160573) | Forest soil microbial communities from Barre Woods Harvard Forest LTER site, Petersham, Massachusetts, United States - Inc-BW-C-12-O ...
TGCCTACCGGGCCGGCTGCGACCGAACTTTCGCCGGTGAGCTCGAACTTGCTGGAAAGCAGATGTTGTAAACCGTTGTCATTCATGACTAACATCACCAAGTCAACGCCCTCAACGCCGATCTGTAACCCCCAGCTTCCGCCACCAACCGAAACGAATGCGGGAGCGCTCCAGCCTTCAGAAGTGCGGCACGTTGCTACCCCCCGTCCGTGCTTGGCGCCAACGATGAAGCCGCCTTTAATCAAGTTAGGTACAACAACGATGCACTTTGCACCGCTCAGCACTTCCTCGGGGATACCCTTATCGGGCGTCGACATGATGGATTGGAGGACATCCACTGATTTTTGCATGCGCTCGACGGTCTCCTCACGGTCTGAACCGGCAAACGCATAAGTTCCAACCAGACCAAGCAAGCTGATCAATAGCAGAGAAATTGTCTTTTTCATGAGTTATTTCCTTTGAGAGTTGCGAACTAAGAGAAGAGGACTTCAGATGGCTGACTTAGTTCAGAGGACCTGAAAGAGAGAGAGGTGGTGCTCGTCTCCAAGGTTATGATCTCCGATAAGGATAAACAATAGCTGGTCTGAATTGCTCACCTTGCGGCTGCAATCGATATACCGCAGTCGAGCTCTACTTAAGAGGCGAAAAGGCTTTCGGGCAATATGAGCAATCTGGCACAGCGTGGTTCGCTTCGGCCTGTCAAGATTGATTTGTGCGATCTTTAAGAGTGGGGAGAGATGTCAGGCGCGAAGAGCAATGCTGGATCAACAGATCGCGAGAAGGAACCTTGGAAGATCAATGGCTCGTAGCCTACGCAATCGTTTGGCCCTGATCCTGGATTCATTCACCAGGTTGTTCAGGATTCTGAAGCCCGTGGCTCAGGAATTGGGATCACAAAGGATGTGTCCGTCCTGCGGATTGATCACTCCTCGAGCTCAGCCATTTTGTTTGGAGTGCGGCAAGCCGCTCAGAATAGTTCAACTGAGCGGAAAGACGTAAGGCAATGATATTAGGACAAGGAACAACCGGCATATCCGCCTTCGCTTATAGGAGTTGTTTCGGGCTCGATGCGAGCGATGCTAACGCTCAATCGTTCAGAACTACATTGAGTAGGGAGCTGTGAACCTGCAAGGCGCCTTCTGTGCCGCCGGCGTAGTGAATGAAGCCCAACTTGCGGAAGCGATTCATGAAGAAGCTGACGCGTGACCGAGTGGTTCCAACCATTTCTGCCAAGGTTTCCTGACTGATTTTGGGGACGACGGTCTCCGGAACACCTTCTTTGCCGAAATGAGCCAGCAATAGAAGCACACGTGCCAATCTCTTTTCGCTCGAGTTGAACAGTTGGTCGACCAGGTCTTCTTCATAACGAATATTGCGCGCCAACAGGTACGCGACGAACATCTCAGAGAACGCGGGCTCGCGGTGCAGGGCATCGATCATGGTTTTTTTATCGATGCGAAGAATCTCGCAATCTGTCATGGCCGCTGCGGAGCCCATCCGAAGCAGCTGACCTGCGAGTGAGCCCTCGCCAAAGAAATTCCCTTCAGCGACGATCGCGATGGTTGCTTCCTTCCCCGCGTGGGATACGACCGTGAGCCTCACCTTACCCTTTTGAACGTAAAAGACGGCATCCGCGCCGTCTCCTTGGGCGAAGATCATTTCTTTTCTCGAAAAGGACAAGATCTTCCTGCCATCGCCAATGGTCGCCAGAAAGATGTCGGAGTCGAATTCGCGATTCTTCCTGAGGGCTCCAGAGGGTCTCATGATCAGCAATTATATTCCTGAGAGGGAAACCAATTTCATAAAAGTGACGGATTCGGGGCTTTGGCAAGTGAGCAATTTTGTACAGTATTCGAACCAAAGATCAGGGAATCTAAGAGGCTGCTTCGAAGAGCACGGGCATCCGCACAAGGATGGTTCCAAAACCTCTGAGCACTTTCTTTCTTCTAGGGGCTCCAGAAAAAGATTAGCAATAGAAGTAGTCTTAGGAGGATTCATGCCGGCAACCGTACAGGTTGGATCTATTCTCATGAAGAAGTGGCCGGTAACCATGCAGTCCTTGGGGCTGGAAAGCGAACCCTGCTCGGGAAGTTGGAGTCTGGTCAACGTGCTGGATGGCTTCGTCCTCGATCGTAGGATCCATGCCGCGGGCTGGAACTTCTTTTTCATGGCGGGTGAAGTTAAAGGGATGTTCTTCGGTGCTCTTGGAGCGAAGAAAATCCAGAGCGCACTGCAGCGGATCTTGGAAAAAGTAAGAAAGCAAGACTTCAACAGCCTCGAAGTCACCGCGATCGTAGCCAAGCGCTTTCTGGGAGTGCGCTATACCGTTGTAACAGCGCACTCTCGGCATCTGCAGAAGAGTTGCTACCTAGACGACACTGCGGTGCGGCGGGCATTGCAGCACAGTTAATCAGACTCACCGTTATTGTCCGAAGATGCTAAGCGCCGATCTCGATGCGGCGCGGTGCGCGGTTGCCCACTACTGAGTTCGCACTTTTCTCCCGGCTTGGCGCCGCAGGTGGGGCAACGGACGGACATGGCTTGGTCTTTCTTGGCCTTCACAGCCACATGGTGAACCATCGCAGGGAAATAGGCTGATCAATTTTGATCAGTCCACAAGTCCACTTTCATAGAATACTCACAAGAGACAAACTTCAATCCAATCCTCAGCGCCTGCTTGCGGCCCGCCTTGACGAGGACCTCTTGCGGTAAGTGTTCTCACCACGATAGGGCAAATGGCAATATCAAACACGATCTTTCCAAATCGCGCGTTAGAAGTTATCAGTCCCCGACCGAGGGTGCGGGTAGGTACTTCCGCGGCGCGCGCCCGATTGCAAGCGAAACCGTCGCTGCCTAGTCGCATCGCGGTGATCGGGAACTATCTTCCCCGACATTGTGGCATCGCCACCTTCACCACTGACCTGTGCGACGCTATTTCCTCTGAGTACGGAACGGCTCGACTGATGGCGCTTCCCGTAAATGATACGGAACAGGGGTATGACTATCCGGCACGGGTGCGCTGGTCAATCGCGCAGGAGGACGTGAAGTCCTATCAAGATGCGGCCGCCTTCCTGAACTTCAACAATATTGACATGGTGTGTCTGCAACACGAGTATGGGATCTTCGGCGGTGCGGCCGGAAGCCATATCCTGCACCTGCTACGCGGCCTTAAGATGCCGGTGGTGACCACCCTGCACACAGTGTTGCGCGAACCAAATCCTGACCAACTGGCGGTCATGGAAGACATCGCAGAGTTGTCGGATCGTCTCGTTGTAATGAGCCAGCTCTCATCCCAAATTCTGCAAGAAGTTTTTCGGATTCCTGGCAGCAAGATCGACACGGTTCCGCATGGAGTGCCGGATCTGCCGTTCCTCGATCCCAATTTCTTTAAGGACAGATTCGGCGTCGAAGGGAAGGCAGTTCTGCTGACCTTCGGTCTGCTCTCGCCGAACAAGGGGATCGAGAACGTCATAAAGGCGCTGCCGCAAATTTTGTCCAAGCACAAGAATGTCGTCTACTTGGTCGCGGGCGCCACGCATCCTCACATTCTTCGTCGCGAGGGTGATCAGTATCGAGCGTATCTGCAGGCGTTGGCCAAGGAAGTGGGAGTGGAATCGCAGGTCATTTTTCACGACCGGTTTGTCAGTCCGGAAGAAATGGTCGAGTTTATTGGCGCTGCAGACATTTACATTACTCCCTACCGGCATGAGGCGCAGGTGGTTTCCGGAACGCTTGCTTTTGCCCTGGGAGCGGGCAAGGCCATCATTTCGACTCCATATTGGCACGCGATCGAATTGTTGGACGACCGTAGGGGCGCGCTGGTTCCATTTCAAAATTCCGATGCTATTGCACAAAAAACGGTCGAACTCCTGGACACGCCCGCGATACGCCACGCCATGCGGAAGCGAGCTTATTTGTTTTCGCGGGAGACGATCTGGAAAAGAGTAGCGCAAGGATACATGGAAAGTTTCTCTCGGGTTCGCAGCGACCGCATGGCGAGTCCACGAGTTCAGTTCTCCTCGCACTTGATTCCGAAATCGCCGAATCAGTTGCCTGCCTTGAACCTTGAACACTTGACTCGGATGACCGATGACACGGGAATGTTTCAGCATGCGATTTTCACCGTGCCCAACCGAGGGGAAGGATATACGTCCGACGACAATGCTCGCGCGCTCGCGTTCACAGTGTGGCTGGCGCAGATGGAAACAGAAGAGCCGGCGACAACAGGAGCAGTTAGTTCCAGTTTGCTACCACGGGATTCGTCTTCGTCTTTGTCTTTGTCTTTGCGTTATCTGTCCTTTATCGAGCATGCGTTCAATCCAGAGAAGGGTAAATTCAGAAATTTTCTCGGCTATGATCGCCGATGGAACGAGTCTGAAGGTTCTGAAGATTGTCACGGGCGCGCTGTGTGGGCACTGGGCACGGTCCTGGGGCGGTCCGCCAATCCGGGGTTGCGGTCTGCGGCGGGCCGTTTGTTCGAATTCTCGCTGCCCGCGGTTCTCGGATTTCGCAGTCCTCGAGCCAGCGCCTATGCGTTGTTGGGAATTCAGGAGTATCTTGATTCGTATCCTGGCGACCGCGATGCGCAGCAGATAAGGTCCGCGCTGGCTGGACGGTTGCTTGCCATGTATGAGTCAGTCCGACGCACGGATTGGAAGTGGTTCGAAAATATTCTGGCCTATGGCAACGCGAGATTGCCCCAGGCCCTATTGTTAGCCGGTTCGGCATGCGCAGATGACCGCATGGTTTCGGCTGGTCTCGAAGCCCTGGACTGGCTTACGGAGACTCAGCGTTGCGAAATCCGTGGCCACTTTGTACCGATTGGCTCACAAGGCTTCTACCGCCAAAGTGGTGAAAGGGCTCGATTCGATCAACAGCCACTGGAGGCCGCCGGGACGGTTTCGGCGTGCCTCGAAGCCTACCGTGGAACCGGTGATAGTCGGTGGCGCATACAGGCCTGGTCGGCTTTTAACTGGTTCCTGGGCGACAACGATCTTCAGCTCCCTCTTTATGACGGCGTCACCGGTGGCTGTCGCGATGGGCTTCATCCCGAACGTGCCAATGAAAATCAGGGGGCGGAATCGACGCTATCTTTCCTGATGGCGCTGCTGGAAATGCGCTCGCTGCAAACTTCTGAAGAAATGCAAAGGTTGCCATGACCATCATCACACCAGGACCTATGAGTTCCTCGAGCACGCGTTACGAACCGTTACTTCTCCGGCATCCCGCTAATCCAATCCTGACCAGTAGGGATTGGCCCTACTCCATCAATAGCGTGTTCAACGCCGGTGCGACGCTGCTGGCGGATGGAACTACCTTGTTGCTTTGCCGGGTTGAAGATCGGCGCGGATTGTCGCATCTCTGTGCCGCCCGCTCGGTGAATGGGGTTGATGGATGGCAAATTGACAGCGAGCCGACATTGATGCCCAGCCCGAAAGAGCATCCAGAGGAACTGTGGGGCATCGAAGACCCGCGCATCACTTTTGTTCCTGAATTGCAGCAATACGTTGTGACTTACACCTCGTATTCGCGCGGTGGCCCGGGAGTGTCTCTAGCTCTGACCAAGGATTTCCGCAGCTTTGAACGCTACGGCGTAATTATGCCGCCGGACGATAAAGACTCGGCGCTTCTGCCGCGCAGAATTGATGGATACTGGGCATTGATTCACCGGCCAATGACGACGCTTGGCTCGCACATGTGGATTTCCTACTCGCCTGACCTGCGGCATTGGGGAAGGCACCGGCTGATGTTAGAAGCACGGCGCGGGGCCTGGTGGGATGCCAACAAGATCGGGATGTCGCCGCCGCCCATTGAAACGGCCAGAGGATGGCTTGTCCTCTATCACGGAGTGCGGCACACGCCTTCGGGCTGCCTGTATCGCTTAGGAGTGGCTCTGTTCGAGCTGGAGAATCCGGAAAAATGCGTGCTGCGAGGAGATTCGTGGATATTTGGTCCGGAAGCGGAGTACGAGCGTCATGGCGACGTCGACGATGTCGTATTTCCCTGCGGGTACACGCTCGACGCCGATGGCGATACTCTTAACATTTATTACGGAGCCGCAGATTGCGCAATTGCTTTGGCCCGTGCCAGTGTTCACTCACTGCTGGATTGGCTGGATGCCAACGCAAGTTACGAACGCCGTCAGCGAGCCCAAGACTGATAAGGTCCGTAGTCCAGGCTTCTTACTTCTTTAACCTCGGGCCTCGCGTTTTTGCCTCGGCGTGAGTTTGTGAGCTATCTTGCTCAGACGCGAAAGCTTACGTCTGTCATTGTTTACTCTACTGAGTGTGTCGAAGAGTAACGATTGCTGATTCGTAAACTCTCGTCCTTAGCTCGCTGCGGGTTGGCTCTGATCAAGTCACGCGAAGCAGCCACATCCAGCCTATCAGCGGTTCTTTATCCGCGTATAAGCCGAGAAACCTTCGGCCAATAGACCTGACCCAAAGACTTTTCGAACTTCAAATTAGGGCGATACCTCCTGCGAATAGAGAGGTCATACGCCCTGCAAGACAAGAAAGGTGTAAAGCCAGTGCCCTTAATTCAACTCGTGGAAGTTCTCATCGTGGTGGGTGTCCTGCTGTGGCTGGTGAATCGGTTCATTCCCATGCAGGGTTCCATCAAATCAATTCTGAACGGTGTCGTGGTGATCGCGGTCGTGTTATGGCTGCTGAACGTTTTTGGGCTATTTCACTCGCTTTCCCACGTTCGCATTGGATCATAGAGCAAGCCATAGGTCGGAATAGATCAAGATCGATACGTAGCAAAACGGCAGACTATCTGCCACAAGGAGACAGTGTGAAGAAAACGCTTCTGTTCGTCGCTGCAATTGTGCTGAGTGTGCCTGCCACAGCTCAAACCAAATCTCAAAATCTTACCGTAGAGCGGATGAGTCCGACGCCCACGTTTCGCGTGGTGGTCATCAGCCGCAGCGTGCAGGCGGTCAATTACAAGCATCGCAGCGGGTCTTCGAAGCTTGATTTTGCCGGTACAGACCTGATGCCCGCAGCGAATGGGGAAGCGCAGGTAAACAGCAAGCGCGGATCGATTGACATTGACGCGGAGTTCGGAAATCTGCAGAAGCCAACCACTTTCGGCAATGAATACCTGACGTATGTATTGTGGGCGATCTCACCTGAGGGCCGGGCAGTAAATCTGGGCGAGGTGTTGCTTGGTGGCAATCATCGAAGCAAACTCCACGTAACCACGGACCTGCAGGCGTTTGCGCTGATCGTGACAGCGGAACCCTATTATGCTGTGCGGCAGCCGAGCAATGCAGTAGTCCTGGAAAATGTGGTTCGCGACGACACCAAGGGAACGACCGAGGCGGTGAACGCCAAGTACGAACTGATGGAACGGGGTGGCTACATTCCTACCGGCTACAAATTTGATCCTGTAGTGCTCAATGCGAAGTTGCCGTTGGAGTTTTTCGAAGCACGTAATGCGCTGCGCATTGCCGAATCCGAGGGGGCCGAAACTTATGCCGGGGACAGCTATAAGCACGCGGTTCAATTGATGAACACTGCCGACGGCTACGCCACCAACAAACACATCGATCGTAAACCTCTGATCGCAGTCGCCCGGGAGGCGGTGCAGACGGCGGAAGATGCGCGCGCCATCGCAGTCAAGAAAATGGACGCCGTGCGTTTGGCGAACGAACGTCAGGATTCAGCGGACGCGCAGGCGAAGACGCAAGATCAGGCGGATGACGCTCGTCGCCAGAAAGAGCAGGCCGAGTCGGACACGGCGCGGGCGCAGGCTGCCAGGGCTCAGGCAGATGCTGATGCCGCCCGGGCAAGGAACGACGCCGCTGATGCCCAGGCTGCATCGGCGAATGCACTGTCGGCGGCGCAGGCTGATGCCCGCTTGGCGGCCCAGCAGGCGGAGACCGACAAGGCGGCCATGCGCACGAAATTATCCGAGCAATTGAATTCCATTCTTCAGACTCGAGATAGTGCGCGCGGGCTGATCGTCAGCATGTCCGACGTTCTGTTTGATACCGGACAGTACTCGTTGAAGCCGGGCGCAAGGGAGAAGCTCGCGAAAGTTGCGGGGATCCTGCTTGCTTATCCTGGACTCAACATTGCAGTTGGCGGCTACACGGACAACGTGGGCGGAGATACCATGAACCAAACCTTATCCGAGCATCGTGCGGGGTCGGTGCGCGATTATCTAGTGCAACAAGGTGTAGCAGGAAATTCGGTGTCCGCCAGGGGATTCGGCAACACTATGCCGGTATCGTCGAACGACAATTCCGCTGGGCGGCAACAGAACCGCAGAGTCGAACTTCTCGTCTCGGGCGACGCCATCGGCACTCCAGTAAACCCCAGCACAGGGAACCTGCGCTAGAAGAGTTCAAGGCGCGGGCGGAGTCACGCCCGCGCCAATACTCAGCAAGGATGAAAACAACACGGGTGGCGCTGGTCACCGCGACCGGCGGTTCGGTTCGCGACCAGTAGTTTGAATCGAGCTCCACGTCAACACTGAACGATAAGGAGCAAAACATGCTTGGAACTGTATTGATCGTGATCCTGATCTTAGCCTTGCTAGGCGCTCTACCGAGATGGCCGCATAGTCGAGAGTGGGGATATTATCCAACGGGAGGAGTCGGACTTATTCTCTTCGTCGTTGTCGTTCTCCTCGTCCTGGGGCGCATTTAAATCCCAGGCAGCATCGTAGTTTCTGACAAAGAGCGGCTGAGGAAATCAGAGACGTTTGTTCAACTGCCTTACGGTTGATGGTGTCAGTCGACTGCTGGTGCGCGGTTTCCAGCTTCATCCCAAATGCGCACTCCCTTGGTTTTGCGAAGCAGGAGACTTCCTACAATAAAAGTCATGCCCGCCACGATCATCGGATAGTAAAGCCCGGCATAGATATTGCTCGTGGCTGCGACTGAGGAGAGACCGATCAGGGGCAGCAATCCGCCAAAGACACCATTGCCGATGTGATAGGGCAGGGAAAGCGAAGTGTAACGAATCTTCGCCGGGAAAGCTTCAATCAAATAGGCAGCGATAGGGCCGTAAACAAGGCAGACGTAGAGAACCTGCACAAATACCAGGAGTACCAGCATAGTGAAGTTGGGGTTGGAGGCTTCTTTTGCAGGCACAAAGGCGCCAGTCGCGTCGGTGGTCATGGCCGTGAGCGAGATCGCCCCCGTCACTTTGTTGCGAGCGGATTTTACTGTGACCACATTGTTCCCCGCAGCGCGTTCCATCGCTTTGTAAATAGGAATATAGGTGAGCACTCCGAGAAGGCAGCCTGCCATCATAAGTTTCTTACGGCCGATGCGGTCGGAGAGCGCGCCCACCACGGTGAAGAACGGCATGCCGATGAGCAGCGCGACGGCAACCACAATGTTGGCGGTCTTCACGTTCACTTTCAGAATGGTCTGCATGTAAAACAGGGCATAGAACTGGCCGGTGTACCAGACCACGCCCTGACCCGCAGTGGCCCCAAACAGCGAAATGAGAACATTCCTTAAATTCGGCCATTTCGTGAAGGCGTCCTTAAGCGGTTGTGCCGACGTCATGCCTGTGGCCTTTAGTTCGGCGAAGATGGGCGACTCCTTCATCTTCAGGCGGATGTAGAGTGAGATGATCACCAGGATGATCGAGATGAGGAAAGGAATTCGCCAGCCGTAAGCGGCGAAGTCTTCTTTCGACATCGCGTTTTGCGTAATTAGGATAACCACCAGCGAGACGAAGAGGCCAAGAGTAGCCGTGATCTGGATGAAGCTGGTATAGAAGCCGCGCTTGTTGTCGGGAACATGTTCCCCCACGTAAACTGCGGCGCCGCCGTATTCGCCGCCCAAGGCCAGTCCCTGTAAGACGCGGATCAAAAGCAAGACGATGGGCGCGAACCAGCCCGCCGCAGCGTACGAAGGCAATAGGCCAATGGCAAACGTTGAAAAACCCATGATGGAGAGTGTTACCAGAAAGGCATACTTGCGTCCGACCAGGTCGCCGATGCGGCCGAAGAAAAGTGCACCAAAGGGCCGCACCAGAAAGCCGACCGCAAATGTAGCCAGGTAGGCAACATAAGCGAACGTATCGTTGCCCGGAGGATAAAACTTGGGACCGAGAATAGCCGCGAGACTGCCAAAGATATAAAAGTCATACCACTCGATCATGGTGCCAACCGAGGAGGCCATTATGACCCGCCAAATGCCGTACTCTGCGTGCGAAGCTCTCGGTATTTGCGCAGTAGTCGCCATATTTCCTCCGATCACGTGCAGTATGGCCTGTCCCGAGTCCTGAGGGCTCGAAAACTATCATAGAAATTGTGGAGTGTAAATTAATAGTTGAAGCATATACCGGACGGTGCCTGCACGTGCTGGACGTCAGCCGCGAGCGGGAGGATGGCACATTGGGCATGGAACATCGGTCTTGGGGATCAGCCGATGGTTGGATTCGTAGCCTTCTAGGTTACTGACCCCGAAATTGCGTTGATTTCGATGACTTGCTAAGACAGGTTCCGGGTTATCAGCTTCTGTGGCGGCGTATTCTCTCAACTCGGGTAAAGCCCTTAGCACTGGGCCACCGGGTGAGGTGTGTGTTTCAACAGCGAAAAGCCGGTCGCCACCCTTAGCGGCGGGCCGCCAGGGTTCCTCTGCGGTCGGCACAATTGCGATCGGCACAGTGTGCTCGCCCCGGCTGCGCAGAGCTGCCCGAATTGCGTTGAGCAACATTTCATCACTAAGATGTCTTGTGAAGGTAGGCAACCGCGCCGTCTCTCGTCGCTCTATCTTGGTTTTCAAGATCGTCTGAACCGGTCATGAAAATGGTCGGTACGCGATGAGCAGCTTTGAACACGTCCGCGCGCGGCGGTCAAGCGTTCCGCCGGAAACACGCGACGTAAGACCCGGAAATCGCGATCAGCATCGAAACCTCTACCTCGATCTGGGTATAGGAGGGGTGCAGCACCGGATTGTCGTAGCGAGCACTCAGTGCAGTTCAGTTGAGCGGCGACAGCTCCGACAAGACTTGAGCTACGCCGGTAGCGAAAGTGTATTCCGCATTGACGTTAGTACTCATAAACCTTGGTGGTAGCTTCGTGTACGCCTTGCGGCGGATTACGGCGGCTGCTGGGAAAAAATGCGAATGGGCGCACATGGCAGAGTTCTCAATTCCGGTCCAGGCAACCCGTGTCCCCGTGGCTGCCACTGATTTATCGAACTCAATGACGGGACCGGCGAGTGAACTCGACTGTGCCGCGAAAACCGATTTTCCCTGTGGAATGCGATAGACTCTCTAGCAAGGCTGCGGGGACGGCCTCCAATGAAAACGGCCAAACTGGAAAAATCCTACCGCGTTGACGACGGAAAACATTTTCGTTTGAAAGAATTTGATCCTGCTGACACTGGGCACTGGGATTCCGTGGAGGACGCCAAGGAACAGTTGCAGAAGGACATCAAACGCATGGAGGGGTTGCAAGACAAGCTTTATGCGCAGGATCGGCGGTCAGTGCTTCTGATCTTCCAGGCGATGGACGCCGCCGGTAAGGACGGTACCATCAAGCACGTCATGTCAGGAGTAAATCCTGAGGGTTGCCAGGTGCACTCGTTCAAAGCGCCGTCGCAGGCTGAACTGCAGCACGATTTCTTGTGGCGCACGACGCAGGCTCTGCCGGAGCGGGGACACATTGGAATTTTCAATCGATCCTATTATGAGGAGGTCCTGGTGGTGCGAGTGCATCCCCCAGTACTCGAGAGCCAGTTAGTTCCGCCATCATTGATAACGAAGGATATTTGGAAAGAACGCTTCGAAGATATTAACTGCTTTGAGCGGCACATGGGGCGCAACGGCACGGTAATCCGCAAATTCTTTCTACATCTTTCGAAGAAAGAGCAGAAGCGGCGGTTCCTGGCGCGGCTCGACGAGCCGGAGAAACATTGGAAATTCTCCGCAGCGGATATTCAAGAGCGTCAGTGTTGGGACGATTATCAGGACGCTTACGAAGACATGATCCGCCACACCGCCAGTAAATGGGCTCCCTGGTATGTCGTTCCTGCGGACAACAAATGGTTTACACATCTGGTGGTAGCGGCGGCGATTGTCCAAACGCTCGAAGAACTTGACTTGTGCTATCCGAAGGTCGATGGGGAAAAACTGAAGGAAATCGTGGCTGCACGTCGAACACTCTTGAAAAACTGACTGCTCTACAAGCTGCGGTGTGCGGACTTGTTTTGCCTTTAACTTGTGCGTCATTTACGACATCTGCGGTCCATCTATACCTGGGGAGTAATTCGAACATGGCAAGTGAAGAAACGTTTCGTGGAAACAAGTCCGCAAAATCTGCAATAGCCTGGTGGTTGCCGTTTGCTTTCACCATCGTCGTAGGTTGCGCGCAGAGTGTAGCATTCGCGCAGACCAAACCCGAGCGGCAATCGAAGGCTGTTAAGCCGACGCAATCTGCGCCGTCGTCAACCGAAAACCCGTCGAGCGAGAATTCACCGTCCGACAAAGAATCCGGCAAGCCGGAAGACAAGCTATTCAAGGGGATGAAGTATCGCATGATCGGCCCGTTCCGCGGGGGAAGATCGCTTACCGCGGCGGGAATTCCGGGTGACCCCACCACCTATTATTTCGGCGCGACCGGAGGCGGAGTGTGGAAGTCAACGGATGGAGCGATGACCTGGTCGCCAGTGTTTGACAAAGAAGGAAGTGGATCGATTGGCAGCCTGGCGGTCGCCAATTCGGATCACAACACTATTTATGTAGGCACGGGCGAGGCCTGCATTCGCGGGAACATTTCTCACGGCGACGGAGTTTACAAAACTCTCGATGGCGGCAAGACCTGGAAGAACATTGGACTGCACGATTCTCGTGCCATTGGCAAGGTCATCGTAAATCCTAGTAATCCCGACATCGTTTTCGTGGCGGCGCTAGGGCATCCTTACGGACCGAACACCGAACGTGGCATTTTCCGAACGACCGACGGTGGCAAGAACTGGGAAAAAGTTCTTTATAAAGATGAGAACACCGGCGGCATCGATGTGGCTTTCGATCCCCACAATCCCAATATTCTGTTCGCCGCATTGTGGCAGGCGCGCCGTACTTCCTGGAGTCTGGCCAGCGGCGGGGCGGGCAGCGGACTGTACCGTTCGAATGACGGGGGAGCGACCTGGAAGCGATTGGAAGAACATGGGCTGCCCAAAGGCCCGTACGGACGAATCGGGATTGCCGTGGCTGCCAACTCGGATCGAATTTACGCGCTAATTGAGGCGCACAATCCCGATGGCGGGTTGTATCGGTCCGATGATGGCGGTGAGACTTGGGACTTCGTCAATCCCAGCCACAGCCTTTGGCAGCGGCCGTGGTATTACATGCACATCATCGCCGACCCGCGAGATGAAAACGTGGTCTACATCATGGATGTCGAGGCGTATGAATCGACGGACGGCGGGCACCTGTTCAATAGGATTCGAGTTCCGCACGGCGACAATCATGGACTATGGATCGATCCTAAAGATACGCGGCGCATGATCGCGGCTAACGATGGCGGAGTCACCGTCACTTTGGACGGTGGCAAGAACTGGACGCGCGAAGACAATCAACCGACGGCGCAGTTCTACCACGTGACCACGGACACGGCCTCGCCGTATCGGGTATACGGTGCGCAGCAGGACAGCGGGACGGTGGCCATCGCCAGTCGCAGCGACGACGGCGCTATTGATCGCAGCGATTGGTACGACGTTGGTGGAGGCGAGGCGGGCTACATCGCGCCGTATCCCCCTGATCCGAATATTGTTTATGCCGCCGATTATCAGGGAAACATCACACGCTTCGATAAGCATATCGGACAGGTGAAATCGATTACCGAGCAGCCCGAGCTTTCCGATGCTCACGGAGCCGGCAACCTGGAACATCGATTTCAGTGGACCGCGCCCGTGCTGATTTCATCGCACGATCCCAATACGCTGTATCACGCGGGCGAGCGTCTGTTCAAAACTACCGACGGCGGAGTGCATTGGCAGGCGATCAGTCCGGACCTCACGCGCAACGACAAAAGCAAACAGAATGTCTCCGGTGGCGAGATCACGCTCGACGATTCCGGTACTGAGTACTATGACACGATCTTTGCACTAGCCGAGTCGCCAATCACAAAAGGGCTGCTCTGGGTTGGTACCGATGACGGACTAATTCAGATTACGCGCGATGAAGGAAAGAATTGGTCCAACATTACGCCGAAGGACTTGCCGGAATGGAGCCGCATCAGTCAGATTGAAGCCTCCCCGCACGATGCTGCCACGGCGTATGTTGCAGTGGATCGTCATCAAAACGACGATCTCAAACCATACATTTACAAGACCAGCGATTACGGCCGGAGTTGGACGAAACTGACGAACGGGATTGCCGACGGTTCGTTTGTCAGGGTGGTCCGCGAAGATCCCAAGAAACGCGGGTTGCTTTACGCGGGAACCGAGAATGGAGTCTACGTTTCATTCAACGATGGTGCGGAGTGGAAATCGCTCAAACTGAATCTGCCCACCACCCCGGTGCACGACTTGGCAGTCAAAGATAATGATCTCGTGGTCGCCACGCATGGACGGGCATTCTGGATTCTGGATGACATCAGTCCATTGCGACAGTTCACCGACGATATGGCGAAGAAGGACGTACATCTCTACACTCCGGATGCTGCTTACCGCATTCAAGCGGGCGAACCCGGCGAGCATCACCCATCGAAACGGACGGGGCTGAATCCGCCGGCGGGAGCGGTGATTTACTACTACCTGAAAGATGCCCCTAAGGCCGGCACAGAAACTAAGCTGGAAATTCTAGACTCGTCGGGGAAGCTGATTCGTAGGTACTCGAGTGCCGAAACGGAGTTACTGGATGAGCCTCTCGGTCCAGACGACAAGAAGCCGGAAAAGGAAATTAAACCGGACGCCGGTTTGAATCGTTTTGTATGGGATCTACGCTATGAAGAAGCGCATCGTATTCCCGGTTATTATCTCTGGGAGTACAACGTCGGGGCCAAGGGACCCGTGGCCGCTCCCGGCCAGTATCAAGTGCGACTGACGGTGGGTACCGACACCCAGGTTGTGCCGTTGGAGGTTAAGTTGGATCCGCGGGTGAAGGTGGACCAAGCGGATCTGGCGCAGCAATTCAGCCTGCTGGCTCAGACGCATGAGGAACTGAACCGGGTCTATGACGCGGTCAACCAGATCCAGGATGTGCGCTCGCAGGTCGCTGGCCTGAAGCGTCGGTTGCCGCAGAACGCCAGTACGAAAACCATCTCTGCATCGGCTGACGATCTGGAGAAAAAGCTGGTAGCCGTCCGCGACCAACTCGTCAATCTCACGATCAGCGCGAACGAGGATTCACTGGCTTACCCGCCACAGATTGATGCAAAACTGGCGTTCCTGGCAATCGGCGTAGGCAGCGCAGACTCGGCGCCCACCGAGGCAGAACAGGTTGAGTTCGAGAAGCTGAAGCGGGAGAGCGGAGAGTTGCTCAGCCGCTGGGACGATTTACAACGTCGCGATCTGGCTGCTTTCCAGAAACTCACCGCTGAGGGCAGTCTTTCCACGGTAGTAGTGCCCCCGGCGGGTCGAATCGCGGATGCGGAAAGCATCGACGCTCACTGACCGGGCCGCGATAGGCGCAAATAGTGCTCGGTGGTATTACTTCTGTGCCACGCCGATGGCACGGTGGTGCCTTGTGCGGTGTGCTGTCCGCTGTTATTTTGCCGATAGTGATGCTGATCCTCCCCTGAGGTGATGGCCGATAAGACACGGGGGTGTCCATGAGGTTCATGCATCTGTGTTACGCAGCGGTGGGTTTCGCGGTGGCTCGCTGGATATTTCGTCGCCAGCCAGTGGTTGATCCTGTAACGCGGTTGCGTTCTTCGGGCCTGTTGTAAAGGCTCGGTTCGAGGTTTTGGGCGCGCGCGCCCCGTTGCGCTTCCATTTCGTCAGCGCGCGCTCATTTCCCTTTCTGTCTGCCCGGAAGTGCTAGCACTAAGGTTTGCCTGAGTTATCTCTGTTTCACCCGCCATTCTCACTACAATCCTGGTAGGTCGTCTGCGGTTCGTGGTGTCTCACCGCGTTTTCGCAGCTCGCGCCAGATAGCGAGCGGTACCCGGAAAACCTAGTGCAAACGCCGATGACAATGCGCCTGATCATTCTCCTGCTGCTCGCGGGAATGTCCGGGCTCGCCTTGCCTCAACGGGCTAGCGCCCAGGAGGACGCCAACGATGCTCCGCTAGGTGATATCGCACGCAGTTTTAGAAAGAAGATTGCTCCATCCGAAGTGATTATCGATAACGATAATTTTTCCAAAGTAGTGGAAGACGCCGAGAGCCGGAGAGCAGCGGGTTCTACCATGGTGTTTTCGCTTGATCCCGGAGAGAAGAGCTTTCACGTTTCCTCGCCTGACGTCAGTTGCAGCTTTTCATTTAGCGCCAAAACTAGTTCACTCCTGTCCGATCCGATCGTTTTGGACGAGTTGCCAAGGAGCGAATTGGCCAAGTTGGACGGACCGGCAGCGATCGATGGAGATTCACTGCAGGTCTCGATGCACAACGGAAGCTCATGGGAACTGCGCGAGGTGGTGATTGGCCTAACAATCCTGCGTCGTCCTGAGGACGTTGATGCGGTCTACTCTTATGGCTCAGCGCGAATCCTGCCCGCCGTGGCCGGCGCCTCCGCGCCCCAGGTGCAAGACTCGGTGCAGAAGCAGCCCGATGTCACCGTGCTATTGCGAGTGAAAGGTTCAGCTCTTCCGTCGGCGACGGCGCTGTTTCGGACGCAGCTAAACTTTGCTCTTTTTCCCGATCAGGAGTGGCATTGGGCGATTGTGAGAGCCAAGGGCGTTCCGCCTCAGATTCCACCGGACGCGGCCACGATGCAACTGGTGCAAGGGGCAGGACAGCTTCCGCCGCCAGCGCCTGACGCTGGCGTGCCGGTAGCGCCGCCGATTTCGTCGTCGTCCAATCTATCTTCATCGAATCCGAATGCCACGGTGCACTAACGGTTCTCACCACCAGAGCCGTCTCACCTCGCGTGTTAAACTGACCACAAATTCCGCGTCAAGGACAGGCGATGAAATTTGGAGTCATCATCTTCCCCGGTTCCAACTGTGACCACGATGCTTTCTGGACGATTCAGCAGGTTGCCAAGCAACCCGTGACGTTTCTATGGCACGAGTCGCGCGATCTGGAGAATTGCGACGCTATCATCGTCCCTGGCGGATTCGCGTTTGGAGACTATCTGAGGACGGGCGCCATTGCGAAATTTTCTCCGGTGATGGAATCAGTGCGTCGATTTGCGGACGGTGGAGGGCTGGTGTTGGGAATTTGCAATGGCTTCCAGATCTTATGCGAATCAGGACTGCTGCCGGGAGCACTGATGCGCAACGCAGGTCTGAAATATGTTTGCAAGCCGGTGCAGGTGCGGGTGGAGAATGCTCTCACTCCCTTTACCAACGCCTGTTCGCAAGGAGAAGTGTTGACCATCCCGATCGGCCACATGGAAGGGAATTATTTCTGCGATCAGGAAACGTTGGATGAATTGTTGCACGGCAATCGAATCGTGTTTCGTTATTCCACCGCTGACGGGGAGATCTCACAATCGGCCAATCCCAACGGTTCTTTGGAAAATATTGCGGGGATTTGCAGCCTAGGTGGCAATGTCGTGGGAATGATGCCGCATCCCGAAAGATCTGCCGAAGCCGAACTGGGGTCGAGCGATGGACTGAAGATCTTCCAATCCGTGGTGGGCGCCATGGCGAGCAGATAAGATCGTCTACGGGAACCGAAGGGCGTCCGCCTCTAGAATCTGTTTGATAATCGAAACATTTCCTGCTACTGTCTCCGCGAAGGCGCTTCCCATTCGCCCAGGAACTAACAACGTCCGAAACGTTTGGAGGAGTGTGCCTGATGACTTCGAAGCAAATTCTTGACGCTTTCTCTGAGACTCTAATGCGAGATGAGCGCATTCTGAGCGCTCGTGAGAGGGAACTGCTGCTGAGCCTCGTGCAGAATGCGAGGAACGAATCCAGCAGCAATCCAGAGATTCAATCGGCCGTGAACTCTACCATTGCCCGCTCCGTGGGTGAGACGGTAGCGCAACGTGCTTTTGCGTTATTGGGTAGCAGCATCGTAGAGCAGATGGTGGCGCAAAACGGGGTGTCTGCAGGTGCGCTACCGTCTGGTCTGCCCGCTGTGAACCGATCGCCAGGACCGCGTCCCCCAGGCGGACCTCAGCCGCCATCTGGACCTCAGGATCAACCTGCAGGACCCCACCCTCCGCCGTCTCCCCAGCCACCGGGTATAAGCCAGCGCCGCGAAAGCATGCCTATGCGCCAAGCGACGATGCTGAGCCAGCCTGCCTCCGGAAACGGCATTGCTGTTCTCGATTCACCGGCGACCATTCCTGCCGAGTGTGTCGTGTTGGACGAATTCCTGGCTCCGCAGGAAATGCAGGAGCTTATTTGCTATGCCCTGGGTCGGGAAGATCAGTTCGTCGCCAGCGAAGTAATTTCGCCCAGCGGCGAACCGGGAGTGACCGATTACAACCATCGGCGTTCGCGAGTGCTGATGGATCTGGGATCGCATGAGGAAGTAATCCTTGATCGTATTCGGTTGGTACTTCCAAGCGTACTGCAGCAACTGAGGATGGAAGAGTTTCATATTACGAGGACCGAAGTGCAGATTACGGCCAGCAATGAGGGAGACTTCTTCCGCGCGCACTGCGACGATGCGCAGGAGCGGATCGCATCGCGGCGGATGACGTTCGTATATTTTTGCCATCGTGAACCGATCCAGTTCGAGGGAGGGGATCTGCGTCTCCACGACTCCAGGAAGAGCGGCGATCCTGCTGTGGGCACGGGCAGCTATCAGACAATTGTTCCGGAACAGAACCAGATCGTATTCTTCCCGTGTTCGACGCTGCACGAAATCACGCCAGTGCACTGTCGGTCGCGGGCCTTTGCGGATAGCCGCTTTACGGTAAACGGATGGCTGCATCAGTAAAAGAAACGGCATGGCTTGAGTGGATCGCAAGCCTGATGGGGGCAGCATCGCGGCGACGACACACCGCTGTGCTGCCTCCGCAGCAGTTTCATTGCCTGCTGGACGAGTTGCCTCTGCACTTGATTCCTCGCCGCAGCTTTAATCGCAAGCGTTGTCAGCAAGACCTGTCTCAGGCACTCTTCCTCAACCCGGAATGTCAGGTGCTGCCCGCTGGGGAACTCCCGCCGGACCTGCAACTGGCTCGCGATTTGCTCGAAAGATTCAATTTGCACGCCACCACGGCTTGGGTGCGCGATCCTGCCACTGGCGCAATAGATCCGTTCTGGTTGGGCCCCCAGCTCGAAGCCGTGGTTGCGAATCTTCAGACAGGACAACCGCTGCCAGCGTCAGTACCAGAAGCGCAGCGGCTCTTGCTTGCGGCGGCTGGCATTGTGACGCCGCTGAACCGCACGCAGCGTCGTCTCGCACAGTGGTCTGAACTCGTCAACACCCGGAGTCAAACCTTTCGAGAAAAGAATTACGTCCCCCTCTGCAACTTAATTCACCCGTTCAACCTTGCTGCTTTACGCCGCTATTATCGCTATGCAATACGGCAAGGGTTGATTAGGCTTGGGGACGAGCAGACCTCCCTGCGCTATGTTGCCCACAACGAAGGTGTCGCACGCTATTTCCATCATCAGATGACGCGGGCGGTCGCGGCCATCGTAGGGCAACCCATCAAGCCTTCGTACGTTTATCTGGCATCCTACTTGGGCGGTGCAGAGCTGAAGAAGCACAGGGACCGAGAACAGTGCGAGTTCAGCGTTACTTTGTGTCTGGATTATTCCCCTGAACCCAAGCTGGCAACACCCTGGCCGATTCGTTTAGATACTTCAGAAGGTACGGTCACTGCCTATCAGGCGCTGGGAGACGGCTTAGTTTATCGCGGCACAAAGGTTCCGCACTACCGCGATGCGCTGGCAGAAGGCCACACTTCGACATCGATTTTCTTCCATTACGTGGGAGAGGATTTTTCCGGGCCTCTCACTTAGGCAACGCGGGCGTGTCATCGCAATCCGGAAATTAAATACAGCACTGAGAAAACCTGATAGTAGCTGTATGCGAAGCGCGAACCGTCGCGGGTGGCGACCACCGGCGAAATGGAAACCAAACCTGCAGTTGTTTCCGGTTGCAACTTCTGTACTGCAGTTTTTTCGCCCGTTAGCAAATTGAGCTTATACACCTGAATCGGAATTTCACTCGACAGGTATCCATAAACGGCGGAATTATCCTCCGACCATTGAACAGGAAGAAAGTCGGGATCGAGGCCAGGAATACGATGAGGAGCACCGCCAGCGGTCGGATACACGGCAACTACAGGACCGTTATGGGCCAGAATTTTTTGACCATCGGGGGAAACCAGACCACCAGTGACTCCCTCCGGTGTGAGAGGTGTGAGCTTGCCGTCAGCCAAATCGACGAGATAGCAGCGTACTCCGTGACCGGGCTCGTTACCGTTGACGGTGATTCTTTTTCCATCTGCCAGGAAATGAGAGGAACCGCTGTGTATGCGTTCCAATCCGGTCACAGGTATCGCGCGAGGTTGGCCAGCGCCGACCGGATAGAGAGTGATTCGCCCTGGACTGCCCGCGAGAATTCCGATCGCCCATTTTCCGTCCGGTGAAAGCCCGCCTGCGCTACCCTCTCCCAGCCGTATGGGCTGGGTGCCGTCGATTTTGCGAATGGCCACGACATAGTCGGCTGGCGCAGCCTCACTTGAGTCCTCGAACAAAACCGATTGCCCGTCACGAGAAATGTCCTTAGCAATATCCCAATCGTGCCAGGAAATATCCAGCGACTTACCAGCTCGGGTCGAAGTTGCCATGGCGAGACGTTCTGCATCCAGGCTCACCAACACTCGGCCGTCAGGAGCCATATCCTGCAAGGTCATCCCGGCCGGGATGGCTAGAATGGTCCGGATATTCTTGGCGGCATTTACGGCCCGCAAGCTCCGGCTATAACCACTTTCGGCGGCCGTGAACCATATTTCTTTTCCGTCGAAACTCCAGGCGAGACCGTCTGCAGAATCATACACCGGAGATAAGACCTGAACGCGCCCGCTGTTATCCGTAACGCAAACCGACCCCCGATCGTCCCACAGCGTGGGATGATTGATGAAAGCGATTTTATCTCCCTGAGGGGAGAGCCGAAGGTGACTGATCCAGCTATTGCTCTGGTACAAAACATGACCGAGCGGATACTCAATCTGGTCGCGGCCATCCGTGTGATGGACAACGGCTAGTTCGCCGTTGGACGCCCAGTCGGCCCACCGGACATCTTCGAGAATCTCTCTCGGCGAACCGCCAGCCAGCGGCGCGCGGGCGAGAGTACCTTTTTCTAAGTCCAAATGGGAGCCGTGCGCCCCGTGGAGGGTCAAGGCCAGTTCACCGCTCTTGGAGATCGCCAGCAAACTTGCGTCCCTAACGTCTAGCGGCTGAGTTAGCAGAGAATCCCCGATGGTGGAGAAAAGTTGCAGAGGCTTCTGGTTCCAAGCGGTTCCATAGACGATCGAGTGGAAGTCAGGCGTAAAGCGCGCCGAGTATATGGTGCCCTGTTCAAACGTCAGGCGCTGGTAAGCGGGCTTGGGTAGCTTGTTCTCACGCCATTGATTACCTAACACAGCGAGCATCGCAACCAGAAGCAGTGCGGCCAATGCCCAGGGGAGTGAAATCGGGCTCGGGCGCAGCCCGGTTGACCGAAATTGTGCTGATGGGATGGCGGATGGATTCGCGAGCGTCTCGAGCGCGAATACCAGGTCCCGCGCCGATTGAAAACGGTTCTCGGGTTCTTTCTCGAGACAGTGATGGACGATTTGCTGAAAGGGTAAGGGAATTCCGCTCTGCTCCCCATCGATCGGGGGGGGATTTTCTCGCAGAACGGCCGTGATGGTGTCGACTTCGGTCTCGCCGCGAAAAGCTCGGCGTCCAGTCAGCATTTCGTAAAGAATCGCACCCA
>Ga0210391_10001417_pt1 | contig 21962 bp, 12 predicted proteins | sample IncBWC12OmetaG_FD_160573 | JGI IMG/M metagenome (GOLD analysis project Ga0210391, IMG submission 160573) | Forest soil microbial communities from Barre Woods Harvard Forest LTER site, Petersham, Massachusetts, United States - Inc-BW-C-12-O ...
TAACGCCGAGCTTGACCCCAGCGGCGCGGGTCGCGGCGATCGCCCGATCACAGGAAACGAGGTCAACGGCCAGCGGCTTTTCGACAATCGAGTGAACGCTTGCGGCGGCAGCTATCTCGACTGCAGAAGGGTGTTGTGGATGCGGAGTGCAGACCGACAACACATCTACCTTTTCACGATTCAACATCTCGGCGAGGTCTGCATAACCCTTCACCTCCCACTTGGCGGCGAATGCCTGTGCCCGCTGCGGAGAATTGCTGCATGCCGCGACAAACTCGGAGTTCGGCAGTTCTCGATATGCAAGCGCGTGGGTGTCGGCAACCTTCCCGCAACCAACGATCGCGGTTCTCAATCGGTTTGAGGGTGTCTTCTGCATGATCCTTCAGGGTTAAGAATGAGTAGCTGCCACTTATAGTGCCAAGAGGTTATGGAGCGTGTTTAAGAGATAGAAGCGCCGTCCGACTCGCCCGGACGATGGCGCAACTCCACTAGAAATCCAAGCTGTTCTTGCGTATCCAGGAGAGCCCACCGTGTGCCAGGCCGAATCCCAGTTCCAGACTGCAGTACGGTCACTCCTGACTCGGCCAATGCTTGAAGAACCGGATCAATATCCTTTACTTCGAAGAGAATATGGTGGATGCCGCCGCCCGTTTCATCGAGGAATTGCTTATATGCATTGCGTTCACCTTCGAGGGGCTGAATTAATTCGATCTCAACTTGCCCTAATTGAACAAAGGCCTGACTTATCAGAATGTGCTCTTCTGCGCCTCGATATTGATACTTGGATTCAGGACGACTTGGCCACACCACCGACCGAAAGGGGCCAATGCCAAACAAAGAGCTAAGCAGCCGCGTCGTCTTATCCAGATCAGGTACAACAATTCCGATCTGTACGATCCGCTCTAGCTTCAACTCACTCGACGAGTTCGCTGTCATGTATCGTCTCCACGGTTCAAGCCGCTATTTTCCAGCGAACGAGCTTTTCGCCGCTTGCTCTTGTTATTAATCCTTGCTGCTCCAAATACAGAAGGTGGCCGTGCATCGGATACATCAATAGCCATTGATTGTTCGCCGGCCAACTCCCCAACGCCGGTCCGCATTCCTCTATGCAGAGGCTCAGCGTGACCCCCTCTTTATGTCGCTCGAGGGCGCGCCACACTAAAGATGCCGCGCTATCGACAAACCTTCTGGACTCCACCAGAAACTCCGATACTTGCGATGCGTGAAACGTAGGCCAGTGGCCGGAGTAGATCCATTCAATATCCAACGCTTCCAGGAACTGCAGAGTGCCCAGGTACGCAAGTATTGAATAATACGCAGGCGGCAAGGAGGCTTCGCCGTCTGCCGCAGGGCAGTATCTACCGTGTAGCGCATCGCCCACGAAGACTGCTCGATTGACAGAGTCATAAATGGCCAGGTGCCCATCGCTGTGACCTGGAACGTGAAGGATTCTGAGCGAACGCTTCTCGTCGATAGCAATGTGTTCGCCACCGCAAAATGTGAGATCGATCCGCTGCGGCAGCCCTACCATCTTTCTCACCCAAGCAGTCGCCTCGGGATTCAAGCCAAGGCCCACGCCATGATCGGGGATCCACTGGTCATACCGCGTAGCAAATAGCCGGTCGGGGTCCTCGATGATCGCCCGGTCGCGTTCGCCGCATCCCAACATTACTCCGCCTGCAGCCTCCTTCAAAGATGCGTTTCCTCCATGATGGTCTGCATCGGCGTGAGTATTGATTGCCATCGTCAATCGAGAGGGCTCAATCCTGGCTTGCCGGAAGAACGGGAGGATGGTTTCGGTTGGGGTATACGATGCCCCGGTGTCGAGCAGAACGATCTTCTCGCCTACAAACAAGTACTGGAATAGATTTCTGTCTCCTACAAGCGACCGAATTTGGTAGGTGTTGGGAAAGATTTCCATAACGCGTCGCTGACCCTTAATCGGCAATTGGCATCAGCAGAACAACGTCCTCGATGCCAGTGCAGAGCATACTCTCAAGTATTTCGAATGCCCTGGTGGCGCATACAGAACATTGAGTTCCTACTGCTGCACGCAAGATACTAACGACAAGGGTTTCGTAGAGTCAACACTTTTGTCAACATTCGTTCAGCATGTGAGAACTTGAACCGCTGCCTCACACCGCAGCCACGATCAACAACGATTACGAAGAGAAATGCGGATCTCAACCGCAGTGTTCGGCGCATCGCAAGCAAGAGCCGTGAAAGATTGCTACGAGTTTCGTAGCGGTCATCGCGCCAGGTAGCCTCCATCAACGGGTAGAATCACACCCGTGACCATAGAGGATGCGTTCGACGCAAGGAATAGCGCGGGCCCGACAATTTCTTCCGGCTCACCGACTCGCCCCAGCGGAATATTGGAAACCCAGGTTTGCATCAGCTTTTCCGCATCAAATTGTCTATCGGCCATCACATCGATTAGCCCTGGCGTACGAAATTGGCAAGGAGCGATGGCGTTAACGCGAATCCCTCTATCAGCCCATTCGAGCGCCAGTTGCTTGGTTAAGGCATTTACGCCTCCCTTGCTGGCGCAATAAGCATTCGCGCCCCGACCCACGCCGACAACTCCGGCAATCGACGAGAAATTGACGATGACGCCGCTACCCTTTTGCAGCATGACGCGGGCAGCAGCCTGACAGCATAGGAACGTTCCCCGCAGGTTGATGTTGAGAACGCGATCCCACGTGTCGAGTGGAGTAAGCTCGGCGGGATCATGCTGAGGAATGCCTGCACAATTTACGAGAATGTCTACTCCGCCAAGTTCGCGAACTGTCTCGTCTACCATCGCAGTCACGTCCTGAGGAAGAGCAACATTCGCCTTCAGTGCTATAGCGCGCCTACCCTTTTGGCGTACCCTGTCTGCGGTCCGCTGCGGATTGTCGATATTGAGATCAGAGGCCGCGATGTCGCAACCATAGTCCGCAAATCCGAACGCGATGGCCTCGCCAAAGCCAACGCCGGCACCGGTAATCAATGCGACGCGCCCGCTAAGATCAAACAGTTTACTAATAGCTGTGGTCTCAATATTCATTGTTCAAGACTCCATGCGAGAAAGGATCATCTGTCTATTCGGATAGCGGGTCTGGTGACGTAAAACGAAGGGTGCTTTCGCTTGTCGTCATATCGATATTGCTGGCGTAGCCGAGAATTGCAATTGCCAGCACCAGGCAACTCACGCCGAGGATCATAATCTTGATTGGAGTCTTGCCGGTGTTTGCCCATTCGCCGGTGGCTACTCCCAGCACTGTGCTGGCTATAACAATGGCGCCAAGAAAGAGGGGCCATCCAATGACAGGCCCCAGAGCTCCTAACTTCACAGTTGAAATACTGTAGAGAATGATGCTGCCAAACCACAAGAAGCCCATGCTGGCGGAGACAGGCCAGTAATACCATGTCCCCGCCAGTGTGAGTTGGCCCAAGGTTTTCCTCTGCCTCATGAGGTAATAGCAATAGATCACTCCCGGAACACACCCCGCGTAGAGGCATGGAAGCCAGACGGCGTTAGACATCATGGCCACACTCGCGCCGTGTTCTTGCGCCGCGCGCTGAATGCTGCCACCGAATGCGAGGCCAAGATTCAGCATGGAGCCCAATATTCCGGAAAGAAAAGCCAGCAATAGCCCGCGATGATAACCCTCGCGTGGAACGGGTCTATCCTGCTGAGTCTCACGCTCCCTCCGGTAACCCGCAATCCCGCACAAGCCTACGCCGACCAGGATGATGAGAACGCCGAAGTAAATCAGCCCGCCTTGACGCGTCATCAGGCGATCGGAGTGCTGGGCGACCAGGGGCGTGAGTGCGCCGACCGCTGCGGAAGTTCCCAGGCTGACCGCGAAAGTGATTGCCAGGCCCAGGCGTTTCAAGGACAGACCCGTAAAGACTAATGCGACTCCCCAGCCAGCGCCGAACAGTGCCATTAAGATCAGTATCTTGAAAGAAACGGATGAATATGTGGACCAGAGAAGGGGCACCGTGGCCATGGCGATCAGGGTAGGGACCAGCGCAACACCGAGTATCGAAAAGGCGAACCAGGAGTGCTCCCATTGCCACTTCTTATTCAGCTTCATCGGCAGCACATACGCGGCATTCATAATCGCAGCGATGACAACCAGTAAGAGGGCTTGCGCGACGGGTGAATTCAACATTCTCTTCCCAACCTGGCTCGAAGACCGTCACCTTTGCGAGTGTTAAGTCAGTACCAGGGATTCATAGATGGCTGACAAGCGAACGCCGCCATTGGAGCATCCGGGTATGATTTTGTCAACAACCTTGTTTACACGATTACAACCGCTTGCCGCACCCTTGTGATCAGGAGGAAATCGTGTCGGCGAGGGAGCGATGAGCCACTGGCTCTACGGTCAGGTTCGCAACACCCGAGGCGGAAGAGCGGGGTGCTGTCATTGGAATCAGGCGTCCTGCGCAGCAAGGCCGGTGGCCTAGTGGTTAAAGTGTCGCGATAACTCGTCATGCGCCCAATGATCGGAGTCGAATGCAGGCGGCGAGCTCGTTTTAAATACCTTGACGTAAAGCTTCTCGAAATAGCCTTCGACTTCCTTCTCGACACGCGACTTGGGAGTCTTCAACACCAGCCGGACATAATCCTCATGGTTATCGCGACGGACAGACAGAGGAATCCGAGATGAGTAGGCGCGCGCAATAATGAAAATGTAAGGATTCATCATGGAATTCAGGGTCCGGTACAGCATCGGCTGATCGGCAGCTTTCCAGATCGTGCGATGTAGTTCCATATCGGCATGAAAAAACTGCTCTTCGCTGTTCTTTGCGACCGCTGCTTTCAGCTTTCTCAGCGGCTCCTTTAGCAGCTCCTGGGGATGAATCGATGTGTTCTCACGCATGTAGAGCACACACAGGCTTTCCAATTTGGCGCGCATTCGAAAAATCACGCCAATCTCGGCCGGGGCAATATCGCGTATAAACGTTCCTCGTCTCGAGGTAGTCACCACTAGACCGTCACGTTCCAGGCGCAATAGCGCCTCGCGAACCGGCCCGCGGCTCACGCTCAGTTCCTCGGCGAGGTCTCCCTCAATGATTCTCTGCCTGGGCCGCAATTTGCCTGCGAATATCGCCTTTCGGAGATGTGCTTCAACCCGCTGCGTTGCAGGAAGATCGCGGCTCCGTTTCTCAAGTTTTGAGTTCGAGGTTCGCATTGAATCGTCGATTATACATGCCGCTTGCGCGAAAACAACGACTTTCACTCCCCGTTAGTTAATCTGGCAAGAAGCGTGCAGTCCTCAGCAACTCAAAGAATCAACTTACAAAAGCAGCGACTGCGTTCTGACGAGATCGCTTCAAGGGACTTGTTTGGAGATGGGCGAGCGGAGAACAACAGCTCAGGCGACTCCTTGCCGCGGAGACAAGAGCTTTCCAAAATGATTGTTCGCCGTCCCTGGATTGAAAGACAACGTGACAGCTATGGCGCCAAGAGTCTGGCGGCGCGGCCGCATGGGCCGATCTGGCCATAATCGGACAGTGACATTATTGTTGACAGTAGTGTTGACAAATTTCTATTGACACCTGCCTGAGTGCTGGAGTAACTTTCGCGACGCTAGGGATTGCACCGCATCCGCGCCTTCTTGCCTCGATGTTCCTGACCAACGCGGTCGCCCTTAGGCTCAACGGCGCAAACACTAGTGCGGGCACAACTAGTAAGGGGTCCAACTGGAAAGAACGCGCTTTCAAAGGAGACAAGATGACTTCACCCGTATATCGAGTCGCAGTTGTGATGGCAGTCCTGTCGCTCGTTTGCATTGGCACAATGCACGCACAGACAGCGGTCACTGGAGCAATAACGGGGTATGTGAAGGACCCCTCGGGTGCCGTGCTTACTGACGCATCAGTAGAGGCGACAAACACGGCCACCGATGTGACCGATCAGACCACCACGAACCTCGTGGGCCTGTATCGATTTGCCAGCCTCCTGCCAGGAACCTATTTGATCACTGTCACGAAGGCGGGGTTCGAAAAACTCATCAGGGAGAATATCACGGTCGAGGCCGGAACAGCCATCCCCGTAGATGTCGCGTTAACAGTCGGTGCAGCAACCTCCACGGTGACCGTTACCGGCGAGTCTCCTATTCTTCAGACCGATTCTGCAGAAGTCAGCTTAACTATTCAAGCAAACCAAATTAACAATCTTCCCACTTTCGGCAACAACATCACCCGGCTGACGCTTCTAGCCCCAGGGGTTTCCATGCCATCTGGTCAGCTCGACGTCCATCCGGAAAATTCAGGCGAAGACTTTAACGTGAATATCAACGGAGGTCAGCCGAATAACAACTCCCACATACTAGATGGCGTTGACGATACCGAGGTCATCCAGGGTTACTCTCTCCTCGTGCCCCCGAATGCTTCCGTCCAGGAAGTAAAGTTCACAACGAGCAACTACGACGCCGAATACGGAGCTGTTAGTGGTGGGGTCTTTCAGACCACTACGAAATCAGGCACAAATAGCTTCCATGGATCAGCGTTCGAGTATTACCGCACCGCCGGCTTTTTTGCTGCAGATTCCTTTAGCCAGCCCAATGGCGTGCCGGGCAACGTCTGGAATCAGTTTGGCGGCAGTATTGGGGGCCCAATCCTAAAGGACAAGCTATTCTTCTTTAGCGACTATCAGGGAATGCGAAACAATCTCTCAACTTCCAGTCTCTACACATCGCCGATCGCTCCATTTCGTATCGGAGACTTCAGTTCAGTGGCCAACACCAATCCGATCTATGACCCGACCACGGGCAATCCTGACGGAACCGGACGACAGCAGTTCTCATGCAACGGCATTCTCAACGTTATTTGCCCCGATCGAATCAGCCCGGCCACGACGAATCTTCTGGCTCTGTTGCCGTCGCCGACGGACCCGAATGCAGCAGACAACAACTACACCATTTCCCGTCCGGGTATTTTCGACCAGAATCAGGTTGATGCGCGCGTGGACTTTCCAGCCTCTCCCAAGACGCTGCTTTTTGGGAAGTTCAGCTACTTTCATGCGCACTTCCTGACCAATAACGTGTTCGGTGCCTTGGGAGGCGGTCCACCGCTGGGGGGTATCGCAAACTCAGGTGACTCGAGTGACGACGTTTATAGCGGCATGGTTAACTATCAGCGCACGTTCTCTTCAACTTTGCAGCAGGACTTCCGCTTCGCTGTTTCGCGAATCGTCATTTCGGAGCTCCAGCTGGATGCGGCATTTGACACCGCGACCAAGGTAGGTATTCCAGATATCAACCTAGGTACAGTCTACACAAGCGGGTTGCCGACACTGACGGTTGACGGGCCAACGGGCGCCTTCACCATGGGAGATATAGGACTGCCGTTCTTTGAGCGCGAAACAACCTTTCAGTTCTACGACACCTGGACTAAAACAGTGGGCCGTCATGTCTTCAAATTTGGCGGAGAATTCCATAAATTCTACGGGACCCGGACTGATGTTAGTGGCCGTGGATCTTTCGATTTCGATCAGAATCTTACCGGTAATGCTGATGTGCCAAACTCAGGCCTGGGCATGGCGAGCTTTCTACTCGGCGTCAGCGACAGCTTTGGCAGGGACATAACGCTGATTCAACCGGAGGAAAAGCAATGGAGATTATCCTTCTACGGTGAAGATACATGGAAAGTTACGCCAAAGTTTAACATCATGTTAGGGCTGCGATGGGACTACACGACGCCGATCTACACGCCCAACGACGGGTTGAGCGTTGGAAACTTGAATTTGAACACGGGCAATGTAGAGTTGACCAACTTAGCCGGTAAGTATGCTGGCGTGGTGACCCTGAAGAGCGAGTTTTCGCCGCGTGTCGGAGCGTCGTATCGGTTGACAAACAGCACGGTCCTCCGCGGCGGGTATGCCCGGAGCTACTTCCTTAACCCATATGGGGCGTCCTTTGGCACAGAGGGTTGCTGCTGGCCAATCAAGCAGAGTCAATCATTTAGTCCGGCGACCGCGTATTCGCCCCTGCCCTTCACGCTCGATCAAGGCCCTGGTCTGCCCGCCTCACTTCCTCCTTACCCGTCGAACGGGTTGATTCCCCTTCCCAACGGTTTCAGTCAGATCTTCCCCGGCACGGGAAGCTATCCCCACAGCTATACCGACGGGTGGAATGTGTCATGGGAGCAGCTGTTTTCACGCGACTTTACCCTCACAGTTGCCTACCTGGGAAACATCGGCCGCAACCTGTGGGACAACATCGATGTGAATGCCCCCATTCCCGGACCGGGGGATTTCAATCCGCGACGGCCTTATTTCTCTAAGTTCGGATGGACTACCAGTGAAACCCAGCGGAACAACCAGCTTAACGGCTACCCGGAATTAGAAAGTAATTACAATTCGTTACAGGCCACCGTTCAAAAGCGCTTCGGGGCTGACTTCAACTTGTTGAGTAATTTTACGTGGGCCAAATCGCTGGATGAAGGAACCTTCGGTCCTCCAAATCAATTCAATTTTGCAAGCAACTACGGAAATTCGGATTTCGTGCGTCCCTTTTCCTGGGTCTCCGCAGCGGTCTGGAATCTTCCATTCGGCAGTGGGAAAGCATTCGCAAACGATTTAAATCACACGGCGGAAGCTTTTATCGGAGGCTGGATACTCAGCGGAATTTATAATTTTGAAGGCGGGTTTTACTTTACTCCGACGCTTGCCAATAGTGCCTCTCTAAATTCCACCATAGGCTTGAGGCCGAATATCATAGGCAACCCAAGGGTGTCTAATCCAAATCGATTCGAGTGGTTCAACCCGGCAGCCTTTGCGGTGCCTGCGCCGTACGTGTACGGCGATTCGGGCCGCAATATCCTCCTGGGCCCGCGCTTTTCCTCGGCCGATCTATCGTTGCAAAAGACATTTGCAATCGCTGAAAAGGTTCACCTCGACCTCAAGTGGGACACGTTTAACACGTTCAACCATACCAATCTGGCGAATCCCAATTCTAGTGTGGACACCAGCACGGCAGGACAAATCACGGGCATCGTGGACTTCAGACGGCGTATGCAGATTGGAGCACAGTTGACCTTCTGAAACTTTGCCTCCCCCTGTCCACAAGACCTGCCTCGGCAAATCTCCGAGGCAGGTCTTCCTTGTCAAGCGGCAGTTGACTGCAGCAAAATCCTGAACGTCATTCGTTTCACCCCACGCCCAGGTGGATGTCCGGTCAGTGAGCGGTCTGATGTGCTGGTAGGAGTGTATTTGCGCCTCGATCAACTGGGTCACCTGGGTGGGCAGTCAATGCAGCAGCATTAGGCTGGCGTTGAGTTCGCAATCGAAAACGCTTTGTTGGGTTTGCCAATGCCTGGAGTGAGTATGCCTAATCCTACGAAACCAGCTGGCATGGATCGGCGCGAGTTTCTGCAATTTGCCGGCAGCGGATTGCTGTTCTCGATGCTTGCCACGCCGACGGCCAGCGCAGGGGCCGCAGAAGATGCGACATTCGCCTCCGATGGGTTTTCGCTCACTCTACATTTCCCACCTGGGGGCGGCGCTGTTCAACTTAGCTCTCTGCGCAACCCTAAAACCCGGTTTGAATGGGCCCGTGCGGGAACCTCCCTCGAGCCTGTGTTTACGGCAACTGGGAGACCCTCTCAGAGATGGACTTCATCACCCGGTTCACGCGAACTCCATGTTGCCGGTGATCGCTTCGAATTCGCTTCTCAGACCGAGGATGGTGGGATTCGTTCGAGCGTTGCGCTGCAAGCCTTCGCCGACTGTCCGATTCTCGAAGTTAATGCTGAATTTCGGAATGCTTCGAAGGACCCGATTACGGGCGTCACGGCATTCGGACCCTTCCGTTTCGCCCTACGGGACGACCTTGGTCCCCTGCTGGTACACGCCGTCCGCCGTAATGAATACAGGCTGGAATCGATTCCTGTGAATGGGCCGGTCTCATTGTCGGGAGGACGTTGGAACGCGCCGGAATATGGCGGACTGTTGCTCCTGGAAGCTGTCGGCAAAGAGGAGTTTCTTCTAGTCGGAATCGAGTGGGAGCGAGGTTGGCACTATCGCATCGAAAAAGACGCCAACGGGACTTGGCTCAGCGTAGATGTTGCCGACCTGACTTACGATATGGCACCAGGCGAACGGCTCCCTGCACCTCGGGTATTTCTGGGCCTTTCTCACGGCGACCTTGAACAGGCATTTCTTACCACGCGGCATTACATGCAGCAGCACGTCTTCCCTATGCCTCTGCAGAACTTCCCATGGATCGTGTACGACTTTTGGGCAACCGAGGCAGAGGGGGTCGAGGAAGCATTGCTGCGCGAAGTGGACTTCGCTGACAAGCTCGGCGTGGATGTGTTTAACATGGATGCCGCCTGGTATCTAGGCTCGTCAAAGAAGGGTACTGGAGATTGGGGGTGCGGACTTGGCCACTATGCAGATGACCGACAGAAATACCCAAGTGGTCTCGTCTCCATCTCACGCCGGGTACATGAAGCGGGGATGAAGTTCGGCTTGTGGGTAGGGCCGAACGTGGTGGACAGCCGCATGGTCGGCACTGCGATTCCAAAGCTCTGGATTGCGCAGGTCGATGGAAAAGACCAGACACTCCAACCCTCCGGCTGGGAAAGCTCCGTATCCCAGGTGTGCCTGGGCTGCCGCGAGTACCTAGATTTCCTGAAGAAGGAATTAACTCGCCTTGTCCGCGATTTCCACCTCGATTGGCTCAAGTGGGATAACTCCGGGATTCCGGCCAGTCCGGCCAATTGCAATCGTGCAGACCACGGCCATCAAGCCGGCGACGGAAGCTATGCCGCTCTTGTCGGCCAATACGAAATCTTCGACCACCTGCGTGCCACATTCCCAAATCTCGTACTGGAGCAGTGCGGGTATGGCAGCCGCCTCGACTATGGGCTAGCGCGAACGATACGGTCGAACTGGCTCAGTGACGCAAGTTATCCCTCGGACCATGTGCGCAACAACGCGGTGGTTGCGAGCCATCTCTATCCGAGCGCGTACAACGGTGCCTGGATCGTCTCGGAGGACCCGGACCTTCAACGTTACGCGAACGATCCCGCAATGCTCGATACGATCTTCCGGAGCCGCATGGTGAGTCTCTTCGGTTTCGGCACCATCAACGGGCAATTGAAGGAGCGAGTCTCACTGTATCCCGAGCCGGTGCTCGCGACCGCGCGGCGAAATGTCGAGTTATATAAACGCTATCGCCACCTGCTGCAGCACGACTGTCATCAACTGCTGAAGGTTGCCGATACAAAAACGGGCCAGGGCGAGTGGCTGGCCGTCGAGTTCGCCTCGCCCTCTGGGCAAGAGGCGGTGGTTCTGGCATTCCGGGCCGAGAGCCCGCAGGAGTCGGTTCAGTTGACGCTCCGAGGACTTCGAAGTGATAGGAACTACGATGTGCATTTCGCAAACGGAAATCGCCCAGATTTAAAAACAAAAGGCGGCGATCTTCTCTCGAAGGGAATCAGCATTTCGCTGGAGAAAGCTCACATGTCGGAAGTGGTTCTGATACGGATGAGCTGATTTGTCTTGCCGTGCTCCGATGGGCTTTCCTCGAGTCGAAGGAGTGCGATTTTTCGATCGAGCGAACATCGGACTCTCTGCTGCGATGAGCTTTCTCTGTCCCGAGATTGAATTAAGGCACTCAATGCGGAGGATTCGCTTGATGAAACTCGTATATCTTGCAGCTATCTTTAGTCTCTCGATCGCTACCCTGAATGCTGCACAGGTATCCATCACCAAGTCTGCTGACGGTTGGCAGATGACCAACGGAAATATCCATATCGAATTGGTCAGATCGTCGCAGACAGTGCAGTTGAAATCACTGCATCGGGACGGCGGCGCCGAATGGGCTGTGGCAGGCACGCCGATAATGGCCTCGCCAGATAGGTCAAGCAATCAGTATCGGTTTTCGGAAGATGTTATTTCCGACCTTCCCAGGGACGGCAAACAACTAACACTGCGTTTTAAGTCCGACTCCGGCGGACTCCTTTCTCTGACGCTGACGCTGTACCCAACCGGAGCCGTGATTGAATCGGCCACACGGCTCGAAAACCTCGGTCAGCACGATTTGCTTCTCAACTCCCACATTGACCCGCTGTGTTTCACAGTAAAGAATCCGTCTGGAGATCTGAAGCCTTACTCTTCGGTGCAAGGCCAACATGGATTTCAAACCGCTGGCAACCTGTCGAGCGCTCGAGAATTTCCCGACTGGGTAGTGCTCCGAAATGACGTTGTGGGAGAGTCTGCGCTGATCGGCGGCGAACCCGGCCTCGGTATCCTCGGATGGAAGGCGACCACGCAGCCTTCTTCGGCCGGCATCATCGTGCGTGCCGGGACCCTTTTGCTGAAAGACAAAACAAGCGGTCCTCCTCCGGTCTTCGAGCTTGCCCCCGGTGAGGCCGTGGAAACACCTGTCACCTTTTTCGCGCTCGCCAAAGGAGACACAGATGACGCTGGAAACGAAACCTTTCGATATTTGAAGCGATATGTTTTTCTAACGCCCTTACCAGACGCTCCGTTGGTCACCTATTGCATTTGGCTCACTGAAAAGAACAGCGAAGAGCCGATTCTCCAGGAGCTCAAACTGGCACGGCGAGTCGGATTCGATGTCTTTTATCACGATGCCACGTGGAACCAAGGTGCATCCGTCATTCCCGGCATGAATGATTGGTCGAAGGGGCTCGGCGATTACAACGGGAATGCGGAGAAGTTCCCACATGGGCTCCGAAATCTTTCCGATGCAGTACATGCGAACGGAATGAAGTTCGGGCTCTGGGTTGATCCAGGGAATGTGGATGCAGCACTCGTAGAGTCGGGCCAGATTCCGGCAGACTGGCTGGCAATGATTGATGGTAAGACCTTGGGTACCACACATCCATCACTTTCTCCTACCAAACAACTCTGCCTTGGCGATCCCAAGGTTGTCGCTTGGATAAAGAAGCAGCTGGGAGACCTCATTGAAAAGTACAATCTGGATTGGATTAAATGGGACCCGTCTTCGACGGTAAGTTACGAGTGCAACCGAACTGACCACGGCCACAGAAAGACTGATGGCGCATACGCGGCCTATCTCGGGCGCCTGGAGATTCTGCGCTACCTATTAGATCGTTTTCCGAACCTGTCCGGGTTTGAGTGCGACCCCGCTCTTCGTTATGCGCGAGTAAATCCCGGTCCCCAAAGGCTGTTGCCGGGTGGATACACGAACGAGTTCATCACCGGTCCAATGGTCAGCCCAAATGTGTGGGGCTCACTCGCAACTGGGGGAATAGGCGACGCGGGAACAGACACTTTGACAGGTCGCTGGTATAGCGCTTCGGCCCTCGATTATTACCTGCGCAAACACTTTACACATGGAGTCACGTTCGGCAATATCAATGGCATGTCCTCGCAATTCCTCTCCGCTGCTCCGGCGGGCTACGTGGAGGCCTTCCAGCGCAACCTGCTGTTCTTCAAGCAATACCGCCATCTGCTGTTCGAGGATGTCTACCATCCAAAACTTGGAGCTGCGGGATGGAGTTCCGTTCAGTACGTTAAAGAGGATTCCACCGAGTCGGTCGTCTACATTTTTCGCGACAAGTCTGAAGCTGCCGATACCACGATCCGCTTGCGCGGTTTGGATCTGAAGGCCAAATACCGAGTGACAAGCCTGAACGATCGCCCGGGTCGGGAGAAAGTCCTGACGGGAGAAGCCCTGACCAGCGGCATCTCCGTGCACCTGCCCAACGAATGGCTGGCCAAGGGCGACGGCGGGTTTAATCCTGAATTTACGGACCAGCAGCATTACGGCTCTGACATCCTGCTGCTGAAACGCCTTGACTAGTTCTGGGCCGGAAGCGAATCAGACAAACCGAGGCATGGCCCGGCAGCTTGGCCTGTTTGACGCGACCATGCTGGTGATGGGTGGCATCGTGGGCGCTTGGATCTTCATGAATCCCTATGTGGTGGCGCAACAGGTGCACACGCCCGCGCTGATTCTTGGAGCATGGATCTTCGGCGGCATCATAGCAGTGGGTGACGCATTCATCTGGGCTGAGCTAGCCGCGACGATGCCGGAAGTCGGTGGCCAATATGCTTACTGCGCGACGCCTATCATCCGGTGGTCGCGTTTCTGTATGGATGGTGTTGCTGCTGGTCAGAGGATGTCTCCCACGGCAGCGCTGAAAATGCCGAGAGTTAACCCCCTAATGAGAGGTAGTGGTTGCTTCTCAATTGTCTGAGCTTTGAAAGACGACCGACGGATCCCACACTATGGGATCGGCCCGGTTCTCGCCGTTGTGCTTCACGATGAATCGCAGCTTGTCGCCCGGCGATACTTGAAGGCTCTTAATCTCGTAGGCGCTTAGGCTGTCGTAGCCTGGACTAACCTCCGCCCATCCATCTGCAGGCCAAACTTGCTTAGAATTGAGCAGGATCCGCACAGAGCAGGATGCCTGATTCTCCGCACTGGGGTCTTTGCGGATAGTGCCGGAAGTACTCACCGAGCCGGCTGTCGGCACAATGAAGGTTCGTGATAGATCGTACCGAGCAGAAGGCTGCATCCAGATTCTTCCGATCCGCCCCAGTCCAGATCCGGTCCAGCGCCCTTCATAACCCCCGTTGTCCCAGGTCAATTCCCGGTAGGAGCCATCCTCTAATGCTTCTTCATACGCCCATTGGTTTCCGGATTGAGTGGGGGAGAAGTCTCCGAGGGCTTCGTATATTTGTGGTTGGCTTCCGTTCTTCTGCGCTGTCACAGCCTGGCTGCGATTTCCATCCCCATCCACTGTCCTGATCTCGAAGACGGCATTAATGTCGTTGCGAGCAGAGTCGGAGTGGTCAAAGAAAAAAGTTCCCTTTGCGACCCTCCCGATCAGCTTTCCATGCTTGAGAACTTCATAGTAGGAAATCCAATTGTCATCACCGCCCGGAGACCAGGACAGTTCGACTCCCTGAACGCCGAGATTTGTTCCCAATCTCTTCGTTACATTGGATGGCGGGGTAGGAGGAACGTGATCAGTCCCAGAACTGGGATAGTTTGGCAGGTTGAGAAAGATCAGCTCCCCGGCGGCAATCATATCGAGAGTAATGCCATCGGACATCAGCCTGGAACCAGTTTGGCGAAGATGCAGCCCAGAGCTTCTGGCCCGAACTTCGTACATTTCTGCAGGCAAAAGTCCGCGCGGATAAATGACCACCGGCTTGGCAGAAGTTTCCAGGCGAACGGGCTGGGCTAACCGAACATATTTAAATCCCATTGCGTCTATTGGGGCTCGGCTCATATCCAGATCAGCGGTGGCAAGCACTGCGCTATCTTCAGCTCGCACGAGAGACAGAGTATACGTTCCATGGCTGTATCCGGGATCGAATTGACCGATCTGGGTAATCGTCACGGGTTCATCAAGCTGAAGCGCCATTCCGAAGAAGCGGTCCTGCGCCCGCCGTTCCGCCCCACGCTTAACAATCTTGGTGACAAGCGACTCATCGGTAGCGCCGAGTTGATATTTCACATTGAGTGGACCGAATTCCTGCCCGGGGACGCCATAAAACCGAATAGCTCCGTCGACAGGGTCCTCATAGACTCCGGTTTCAAGACTCGCTGCTGCGGTGGTCGACATTGTATTCATTTCGCCCGCTCCGCCAAGATACCGGTCAGGCGACCCGGTGGATTGTTTTGTCAGTCGGCTGGTTACAAAATATGTCGAACCGTGCTTTGCATGCTTGGTAAGAATGACGCCCTTCGTGCCATCCCTGTTCATCCGCTGGAAGTACCAGATTTCATTATCGTGATCTACCTTCGGACGAAATACATGACTCCAGCGGCCAGCTACTCCTTGCGCTACGAGGTAGTGATAAATCTCCCAATCCTTCCGGATCGATTCCACATCCGGACCGTCACCAGGGTCCCGGTACCATGTGGGATTCATCGCAAGATGTATGCGGTCACTGGTACCGTAATAGGTCTGATCGTAATCCACGACGTTATGAAGCTTGTCGGGAGGAACAATCAGCGAAGTGTAGTAGGCGCTGTATGGTCCAACGCCTCCATCGGTATACTCGCCCGATTCCGCGAAGCGGGCGATGTCGTAGCTTATCCATCGTCCACCTCCGTCACATGCGTCGATTCCGCTTTGGGGATGGTTACTCTTGAACTGCTTGAGCAAGCTCCGGAAGTTCTGATCGGCACCGAGGGCATCCGTATCGTTAGCACTAGCCGCCGGCGCGATATCGTAGCGCCACTGAAAATCTCCCCACGCGCCGACTCCGTCGTTGAGCAATCGGCTCTGCCAGTCCACCGTCGCTGGGATGGATTGTTCCAGGGTTTCCTGTCCAGAAATTAACCATTCGGGATGCTCCTGACCAACTTTCGATTCCGGGGTCGCAAGGAACGTGGGATACCACAACACCCATCGCATATCGTGCTTGCGAAGATAATCATTAGTGCGCCGCCATTCGGGCCCATTCCACGTGCCCCACTTGTCATACCAACCTGCGTCATCCCATAAGATATCCGTGCCTGTCTCCCGGAGGAGATCGATATAGCGGAGATCGAGCGCCAGGCGTCGTCCCCAATTATCGGCGCTTGGTGTACCCCCTTCGCCTACCCACGGCTCAGGCCAATCGACGGCCCATCGGGTCCTGGCGAAGTATTCAGGATTTGTGAAATCCCACAAATAGGCATATTGCCAATCGAGCAGTTGATTCCCCAGCTCATCCACTCCGCCAGAGAACGCTGCTATGAACGTTTTTGGCGTTTCAACGCGATCGCCGGGAGCCAGGTCCTTTGCGAATCCAGTTAACTCTAGTCGTATGGCGAGCGACTGGCCTTCCTGATTCGCGATCTCGAAGCGCCAGTGACCCAGGTAATCCCAACCCACCGCTATACCTTCAGTGGCGTTTTGATTTAACAGAAACGCCAATGGCAAATATCCACTGTAGCTGCCTGCCTGAATCCCTCCGTTCGAATCCAGGATGCGCTTATAGCCTTGGATCACGGACTCGGTTTTTAGAAGCTGGCTGCCGTTGTAGTTTCCGCCACCCGTCAGGTAGTTGAACTGGGAATTCCGTGCGGCGAATCTCAGCACCCTGGTATGAAGGAAATCTACGTCGCTAATTCGGACCGGTTTGCCCGAGGAGTTTTCTAGACTCAGCCACTCCCGAATGACCGCAGTTCCCGGGTAAATCACATAATGCTTGGTTACGTTTATGACTGCGGATTCAAGTTCGATATCCAGTTGAATTTCTGCCTGCTGACCACGGGTAGCTCGCTCACCGCGCAGTTTCCAGTACAAATTGGACGCACCGACGTCCTGGCCATTTGCGAGAAATCTGATTTCTCCGGAAGGGTTTTCTGGATCCTGATATTCGCGGCCTGACTTCTTGTTGCGGAGCGACGCCAAGACAAATCGGCCGTTCGCAAGACGAATCCTTTTCTCCACGAGAGACGTACCCATGGTCCACTCGTTGCCTTCGCGACGCACATAGCCATCCTCGCTCTGGAGGCTGGACTGTGGATGCGCTAAAGAACCTGCCATGCATAGAATCGCCAATAGGATTGTGGGGCGTCTGACAGGTGATGGATTCATGCCCGGTCTGGCCAACTGGTTAGGGTTAGCTTTGTTGTTTCCTCGATTTCAAGCAGGCGGTTGTACTTCGCGAGGCGCTCGGAGTGTCGAATCGATCCGTTCTTGAATTGATCGACCTGCCAACCGATCGCCAAATCCGCCGCCCAATTGTCCTCTGTCTCTCCGCTGCGAACACTGAGGGTGACGGACCAACCGGCCGCGCGTGCCTGCCGGTGCGCTTCGAGCGCTTCAGTGAGGGTACCAATCTGGTTGACCTTCAGTAGCAACGCGTCACAGGCATTCATTTCGATTGCACGCCGTATGCGGTCGGGGTTGGTGCATAAGAGATCGTCACCTAGAGTGAGGGCCTTATCAGTTATCGTCTTGCGGAGCCTCGGCCAGTTCTCCCAGTCATCCTCCGCCAGTCCGTCTTCCACGCTTAAGATCGGATACTGATCGATCCATTTCGCAATTCTCCTGATCATTGCGGGACTATCCAGGAGCTCTGAATCGAGCCGGTATCGGCGATCCTGATAAAAATGAGTCGCGGCAACATCGACCCCAAGAAACACATCCCTGCCGGGTATGTATCCAGCCCGTTCGATCGCTTCGACAGCTAAGTCCAGCATCTGCTCGGCGGACTTACAGGGCGGAGCCAGGCCACCTTCGTCCGCAGTAAGGAGACGCATTCCATATTTTTGGAGTACAAGCTCAGCTGCCGACTGATAAATATCGAAGGCTGACGCTAAGACTTCACTGATAGATTGTGGCGAAATTGGAATGATCAAAACATCCTGAATGGAAACCTGGTTTCCCGCATGTTTTCCGCCACTGAGGAGGTTAATGGTCAGGCGTGGCAGTATGGTAACGGGAGAGCCCAGCATATCTGCGAAATGCTGGTAGAGAGGCACTCTTCGGTGTGCGGCACAGGCTCGCGCGAAGGCGACCGATACAGCCAGAATGGCGTTCGCGCCGATGCGCGACTTTGTGGGGGTTCCGTCGAGCGCGACCATTGCCCGGTCCAATTCAGACTGCTCCGCGAAGACCCGGCCAGCAAGCGCGTCATGAAGCACTCCGCCAATATTCGCTGCCGCGCGACTGCAGCCCAGCCCCTGGTATCGCCTGGGATCTCCGTCCCGGAGCTCAAAAGCCTCAGCTGTTCCGGTCGAAGCTCCTGAAGGGATGGAAGCAGAAGCACCAATTCCGCCCTCCAGAAGGCACGTTGCGAGAACGGTGGGCCTGCCGCGGGAATCAAGAATTTCGCGTCCAGAGAGTCCCTCAATCTTATGCATAGGTTTCTATCTTTCGAATGAACTCAGCGATCAGATCGTTCACGCCAGAAGGCGGGTTGGCGATGAGTTGCAATACAACCTCCTGCTGTCTCGCTGCTTCCTGGGGAGTCAGATACTCTAACGGTGACTTTCCGATCACTCGGGCAAGAAGGCAGGCGAGCGTGTGGCGAACGGCGCGCGGCTCCAGAGGGCTTACCCACTCCAGGGAATCAATCTCTCCACGGTAAACGCTCCAGAAGAGCGCGGCAGCCGCACCGATACGACTACCCTCTGACCTCAGATGATTTGCCTTACTCAGGAAGTGGGTCAAAGCGAACCCCACATCGAAACCCGGGTCCCCGAAATGAACCACTTCGTAGTCAAGCAGAATCAATTTGCTCCGATAGATGAGCGTATTTTTTGGGCTGAAGTCGCCGTGAACCAGGCAGTTTCTGTGATGCATTGTCTCCTCGACCAACGCGTTCAGAAATCCGGCAGCAGCAGGGGATTTCTCGGCGGCGTAGAGATAATACGGTTCGAGACGAAGGCTCTTGAAATATGTAGTGTCTCCAAAGACCGTAGAGATTTCTGAGTCTGCCTCTGACGACCGCCGGTGAATCGTTCCAAGAAGTCGACCAAACTGCTCGAAGTGATTGGAAACAATACGGCCCGAGAGCAGAACAGATTTCCAACTCTCGCTTTCTTCAGGTATTGCCTCCATGGCCATCAGATGATTCGGCATGTCTTCAAAGACAAACAACGGAGTCGTGTCTTTTGGGGCCAGCACGTTCAGCCAGCGCGTGGCCTTCGCTTCCACTCCGATCCGCTCCGGATCACTGAACCAGTCTACGTCGACTCGCAATTTTGCCAGCGCCTGTTTTAGAACCCAGCCACGACCATCCGACCATCCAACCCTCACCGTCCGATTCGAGACTCCTCCAAGCAGCCTCTTGAGTGAGATGGTTTCGTCTGGCTTTATGTGTCCGCGCCCTAGAAGGTATTGGCGCAGGCAATCGAAATCCTCTATGTCAATCTCCATCTCCATTTATCGGTTGCTCCCGGAGCGAGCAAGGCGCGAAGTATGCGCGAGGCCACCCCTTACTGCGATTCTCTCTCTTGCTGTTCAGCAACCTCCGGCAGACACGCCGGTGATGCACGCTCCCAAAGGAATGCCGCGTGCCCTCGTAGACTCCGACAGTCTATTGTGTTGACATTAGTGTTGACAATGGATAAAGCAATCTTCTAGCCTGCTCCGGCCGATGGTACGAGCGATTCAAGACGCCGTTCCTGCATACCGGGGAGAGCTTCTCAGATGAAATACCTGCTGATTGTGGTCGCGTGCATCACCTGTTGCTGCAATTGGGTCTGGTGCGCTGACAATGATAAGTCCTGGCGCTTGTCCACAGATGACACAACATTAACCGTAACGGTTGAACAGGGTGTGCCCGTTGTCACGCAGCTTGGCTCGGCGAAGGGCGCCTCAGAGTGGCTGCTTGCACCGGCGCCGGAAGCCCTGCTGCCCTCAGTCACGCAGCAGGGATCTTCGCTGACGACGAAATGGCACTACGAAGGCGGCGTTTTTGATCCGCAGAGCGGCAAGTTAGTATTGCGCTTCTCGAACTCCGCTCCGGCGATGGAACTGCAGTCCATCTGGCGGGCTCGCCCAGGGCGTGGACCGATAGAGCATTGGTTGACCATTGCCAATCAATCCGGGGCGACGATCACGATTGGTCACCAGGACAGCCTGGTACTGGGCAATTTAGCGATTCCCGCGGACGACTCGATGGATGCCTGGTCAATCAAACGCGGGGCGAGCAATGCCACCAAGGAAGGCGGAACGCTGGTTCGAAGTGTAGGTCGAAACTCCGATGAGACTCTTACCAGCGATCCAATCGATGGCGCGAGCCCGGTGCCGTGGCTGGCGCTTCAGGTCGGCGCTTCACGCGGCCTGTATGTGGGTTGGGAGTTTTCCGGCATTGGGCGAATTCATTTTCACAGTCTTTCCAATCCGGCGGGTCAACCGGTCACTGGCCCGATGACCGGAGCGGCCCAGTTAGGGATCGAAGTGGGGAACGTCCCGGCATTCAAGACAGATGTTCTGGCAGGTGAGACGTTCCTGGTTCCACCCGCTTTCGTCGGTTGCTACACAGGCGATATCGACGATGGCAGCTACAGTTTGCATCGTTTCGTGATGGAGAAGCTGGTTCCAAGATTTCCCAAAGGGTATGTCTATCCCACACTCGCTTACAACCTCTATCTGGACAGCGGAGGCGCGGACGCAGAGGAAAAGGGCGTACTGCAGAGCGCCGCTCTCGCCAAGGAGCTAGGTTTTGAAACCTTCGTTGTCGATGCGATGTGGTTTCCGCAGTCAGGCGCCTGGTACTGGGACCCGAAGCGTTTTCCCCACGGACATCAACCAATCGAGGAGTATCTGCATAGCCATGGCATGAAGTTCGGGCTTTGGATGGCCTATACGCATGGTTCCAGCTTAGCGGATCCGAGGACGTTGAATATCAAGGAGCATCCCGATTGGTTCAGTGCTCCCCCGAAACTGGATCCGGAGGGCCATATCAATTGGGACGCGCTCATCGATTTGGGATACGATCCGGCCCGGGACTGGGCAGAGCAAGCCACGCAACGTGTTGTCTCGGAATATGGAATTGATTATTTCAAAACGGACTACAGCCCGATTGTTACGCAATGCCAACAGACCAATCATCGTCACCATTACGGTGTGGACGTGAGCTACTGGTCTACGCTCGGCTACTATGCCGTGCAGGAAGCACTGCTGCAGAAATTTCCCGATTTGATCAATGAGGGCTGTTCCGGGTCCGGGCACATAAAGGACTTCGGGGATATCCAGCGAGTGCACACGATCGCGATAAACGATACGCTGTCATCCTTGCCAAATCGTCAGGCTATCTACGATTCAACCTTTGCGTTTCCGCCCGCAGCACTCATGGACTATACCTACGAAAATTTCTACGATACGGTTTCCGACGCGCCGGAACCCTATTTCTGGCGATCTTCGATGATGAACCAATGGCAGATTGACCCTACCCACAGTGTGTCGTGGACACCGGAACAGCGTGCGAAGGTAAAGAGAGCGACAGAAGTTTACAAGTCCTGGATCCGGCCTATCCTCCAGGATGTCGAAGTGCACCACATTCTGCC